>Ga0155199_1015_pt2 | contig 31435 bp, 27 predicted proteins | sample RifCSPhighO2_02_FD_106167 | JGI IMG/M metagenome (GOLD analysis project Ga0155199, IMG submission 106167) | Deltaproteobacteria bacterium RIFCSPHIGHO2_02_FULL_40_11
TTGGCATGCCGCCCTTTAGTGGCTTTTTTAGTAAAGATGAAATCTTATGGATGGCCTTTAACAAAAATCCAATTTATTGGGTTTTAGGTGTTTTGGGTGCTCTCATGACAACCTTTTATATGGTTCGTCTTTTTACACTTACATTTTACAGCGATTCCAAACTTGAAAAAGACAAACATGTTCATGAAGCCCCGCCACTCATGGCCTTGGCTCTCATTGTTTTAGCTTTGCTTTCTTTAATTGGCGGCCTCATTGGCTTTCCACATGTATTTCACAGTGCAATCCATTTGGAACATTTCTTAGATGGGTTTTTAACCCCCGTTTTTTCATCGCGTCTCGAGTCGCATGGTTCACAGATGACAGAACTTAGCTTAATGGGGATTACGACGTTCACTTCGATCGTACTTGCCATTTATACTTTTATTCAATTTCATAAAAATAGAGATTGGCTCATACACCTCAAATTAAAATATGCCACTCCCCATAAACTTCTTTTAAATAAATACTATATAGATGAATTGTATGACAGGTATCTGGTTCAGCCTGTCCGAAAAATGGCGACATTTTTTTGGACCATCATCGACACCAAAATTATTGATGGCGCTTTTAATGGGCTTGCCACCTTAAGTACTTATTTTGGATTTCAAACGGTCAAAACACAAACAGGAAATCTACAAACCTATGCGTTTGTATTCGTAGCAGGCGTTGTAGCAATTTTACTTTTTATATGGTTTTAAAATATGAACTTTGAAAACACCCTCCTAACACTTTTAATTTTAATTCCTTTCATTGGCACCTTAAAAATTTTATTCATGCCCAAAACGTATGAAAAATATCTTATGTGGATTGCTTTTGGATTTTCTGTTTTTGAGTTTTTACTTTCTCTAACGCTACTTTGTTATTTCGATTCCACTTCCCATCTTTTGCAATTGGTCCAAAAAGTAAGTTGGATTTCTACATTTGGTATTTCTTATTTTGTGGGGATCGATGGCATTAGCCTTTGGCTTGTCCTTTTAACAACATTTCTGACGCCCTTGGTTATTGTGGCCACAACACCTCAAAAACATACCCGCATGTATTTGGCGAGTTTTCTCTTTTTAGAAACGGCCATGATTGGCACATTTGTCGCTTTAGATCTCTTCTTATTTTACGTCTTTTGGGAAATGATGCTTGTTCCCATGTATTTTATTATTGGAATTTGGGGTGGAGCTCGAAGAATTTATGCCACCTTGAAGTTTGTTCTTTTTACATTGGCAGGTGGGGTTTTAATGCTTTTGGGCATTATCTTTTTGGTGTACTTGTATCATGACCAATTTGGGGTTTTTTCGGCAAGCCTCTTAGACATGTACTCTTTACAAATCCCCTCAGAATATGGTCAACTTTTAACACCGCAAAATCTTTTATTTTTAGCCTTTACCTTGGCCTTTATCATTAAAGTCCCTATGTTTCCATTTCATACTTGGCTCCCGGATGCACACGTGGAAGCCCCCACAGGGGGGAGCGTTATTTTAGCCGGCGTCCTTTTAAAAATGGGAACCTATGGCTATTTAAGGTTTGCCCTTCCCCTTTTTCCACAAGCAGCAACCTATTTTACCCCCATCCTTTTTACACTGGCGCTCATTGGGATTATTTATGGTGCTCTTTTGGCTCTGGCGCAACTCGATTTAAAAAAATTGGTGGCGTATTCTTCGATTTCACACATGGGGCTCATTATGCTGGGCATTTTTGCGCTCACACCCAATGGGGTGAGTGGCGGTATTTTTCAAATGCTCAGTCATGGCCTTGCAACCGGGGCATTGTTCTTAATGGTAGGGATGATTTATGAACGAAGACATACCCGGGAACTTGATCAATTTGGGGGCCTTGCGCAGACCATGCCCATTTTTTCTTCTTTTTTAGTTCTTTTTACACTTTCATCCATTGCTTTTCCATCCACCAATGGGTTTGTGGGTGAATTTTTAATTTTATTAGGTGTTTTTCAAAACAATCCTTGGATTTCGGCCCTTGCAGCAACATCGGTCGTCTTGGGTGCTTACTATATGTTATCGATGATTCAAAAAGTTATTTTTGGGAGCATTCGTTACGCTGAAAATAAAAGTTTAAAAGATCTTTCTATAAAAGAAATTTCGGTCCTGGTTCCCATTGTGATTCTTATTTTTTGGATGGGGCTTTATCCCAAACCCTTTTTATCGCGCATGGAAAAATCTGTGGATTATTTAATTACACACGCCCAAAATTATGATTTAGGCGTATACGAGAAGAACAAATGATTTGCATATCTCCTATTCTGGTAATTATTTTTACATCCATATTTGTCTTACTTTTGGATGCCTTTTTACCCAATGGAGACAAAAAACTCTTAGCCATCATTACCGGCCTTGGGTTGGTCATCGCGGGCGCCACTTCCTATCTATTATGGGAAGCTCAACCGCAGTCTCTCTTTCATCAAGCTTTGAGAATTGACCAATTTTCAATCTTTTTTAACTTCATTTTTTTATTTTTAACAGGATTTACCTTGGTGTCAGCCCTACCCAAGTTTGATTCTCAACACCCTTTCCCAGGTGAGTTTTTCTTTTTCTTATTGGCCGCATGTAGTGGCATGATGCTCATGGCATCTTCATCCGATTTGATTACATTTTTTATGAGCTTAGAAATCATGAGCTTAACGCTTTATGTTTTAACCGGCCTTTATAAACAACGCATACAATCCATTGAAGCTTCGCTAAAGTATTTTTTATTGGGTGCCTTTTCGACAGGTTTTTTACTTTTAGGCATTGTTTTTATTTATGCGGCAACCCATACAACAAGTTTTGCAGCCATTGGACATTATCTCATTACATCAGAACACGTCTTACCCCCTATTTTTATGCTGGGCGTAGGGTTACTTCTGACTGGATTTGCATTTAAAGTTGGCGCGGTGCCCTTTCACATGTGGGTTCCAGATGTATATGAAGGCGCCCCAACAGTCATTACAGGCTACATGGCAACTGCTGTAAAAGCAGCTGGATTTGCCGTTCTCATTCGGTTCTTTTTGGTCACGCTGCTTCCGATTTTAAATTCATTTTCGACGGTAATGATCACGATTACGATTTTAACCATGACTGTTGGCAACTTGGCTGCCCTGATACAAAATAATATCAAACGCATGCTGGCTTATTCCAGCATTGCACATGCAGGGTATATTTTAATCGCCATTTGTAGCGCCAATAGCCAAAGCTTTAATTTAAGTATCGGAGCCGTTGTGTTTTATCTGGTGGCTTATGGCATGATGACGTTTGGTGCTTTTATTGTATTAAGCGCCGTGAGCACACACAAACACATTCACACTTTAAAGGATGTCATAGGATTAGGGTTTAAAAATCCATGGCTTGGCGCCTCTTTTTCAGTATTTTTGCTTTCGCTTACAGGTATTCCTTTGACAGCGGGATTTATTGGAAAATTCTATATTTTTAGTACGGCCCTCAAAGCCGGTTTTTATGGCTTAGCCTTGATGGGAATCTTAAATAGTCTTCTTGCCGCGTATTATTATTTAAGGGTGATTGTGTACCTGTATATGAAAGATGAGGAAGGCGTTTTAGAAAAACAAACTCCAGAATTTGCGTGGCATGTGGTGATTGGCATCATGGCGTTTGCGACTTTATACTTTGGGATTTTCCCAACCCCTATCTTGAACTTCATCGAAAAAGCAGTGCTGGCGTTGTTTTAATAGGATTAAATTTTCCAAGCCACACGCACATCTCCTTTTCGAATCGTCCACTTTTGAATATCAAAAAACTCGAGATATGGAATGGCAAATTTTCGGCTTAGATTAAAATATGTTTTAATATCCGAAACACAAATCGACTCATTCTTTTGAAAATGGGTCTGAAGGGTTTGACGCACACGCTCTAATTGTACTTTTGTTAAATACATCGACTTTGGAAGCCGTATGATTTCTTGATTTGCTTCTAGAATTTTTAAAAATTCTTTTTCCAGATTTTGGGCTAAGAAAGGTTCAAACGAAGATTCCAGGGGTTTTAGTTTTTCTAAAAATATTTTTGGAACCTGGGGACAGATCTCGAAGAGATCTGTCCCCTTTTTCCTTTTTGCCTGGGGAACATCCATAAACCCCGCTAAACTTTGTGGCAAGCGCCCTGTCATATCTGAAAGCGTTTCCAATCGAAGCTCGGGACGCTCTTTGAAAAGTGTTTGGATATACGCTTGCATTTGGCCTGGATCTTTTTCCAACCAAAACTGTTTTGAAACTGGACTTGCATCAATGATTTGTCCGCCCCCCAAAAGCCGATTTGTTCTTAAAATAAAACGATCGCCCAAAATAAGCGGTTGGGGAGCAAAAAATTTCAAATAATACGTCATCCCCCTTTTCTTTTTAACCTGAACTTTCGCATGGGAGGTGCCAAAAAATAGGTCAATGAGGTCAGACCCGGGTCTACGACCGGTAGGTCTGACCCGGGTCTGACCCCATTGGATTTTTGCATACGCTTGGCATGTATCGAGCCTACGATTGGGAACCGAAAGCACGTTTCCCACTTGAATCTCGTCTCGATCCACGCCTTTTAAATTCAAGGCCACGCGACTAGGGGCTTTGATCGAAGACACGCCCTTTCCATAGGCCTCGATACGACGAATTTTTGCTTTCTTGTGACTGGGATAAATTTCCACTTCCTGATCTAAAACAAGTGATCCTGCCATCAAAGTCCCAGTAACAATGGTTCCAAATCCATGTTTTGAAAAAATACGATCGATTGGAAGATAGTGTAGGCGATTTTCTTCTAAAGGGCTAAAAGATTCATTTAAAATTTTAGAAATGCTCTCTTTTAAAACCTCAATTCCTGCAAGCGTTCGAGAAGACACTTCTACAATCGGCGCATTTTCTAAAAAGCTTCCCTTCGTAAATTCTTTTATTTCTTGAATGCGCGCTTCAATTTCATGTTTCAAAACCAAATCGGTCTTACTTAAAACCACAATGCCCTGCAAAACACCCAGGTATTTTAAAATTTCAAGATGTTCAATCGTTTGGGTGCAAATTCCTTCTTTTGCACTCACCACAAAGAGCACACACATCATTTGTGTGGCACCCTTTACCATATTTTTAATAAAATTTTCGTGGCCTGGGACATCAATGATCCCAATCGTTCCAAAATCCTCCAAATGCAAAGGGGCATATCCCAATTGAATGCTCATGCCCCGTTTTTTTTCTTCTGGTAAGCGATCTGTACGAAGGCCGGTCAATGCTTGGACCAACTGAGTTTTACCATGGTCTACATGGCCTGCAGTCCCTAAAATGAAAGAACACTTTTTTAATGAATCCATCCTATGCTATTCTATACCCCAAATGGATCAAGATACACTGAAAACACTGTTAAAAAAGTATGGTATTTCAAGCACACAAAAATATCAGATTCGAACAAAAAATCAAACGCTGTCTGGACCCCTGACCATTGAAGAAATTGCAAAAGCCATTATGGAGCAAAAATATTCTGCTCAAGATGACATTTCTGAATACCCAAAAGAACAATTTAAACCCTTGGCGCAAGAACCCATTTTCTATGACCTTTTATTTTCTATTTTGCAAAAAACGGATCTGACTGAAATTCAAAAAGAAGAGATCACGCGCGTTTTAGAAGATCCCATGACCGTTCAAAAACTCAAAAAAAGGGGCGCCACCCCTTCTTTATTTGTGCCCAAAAAGAAAAAAAGTAGGAGAAAAGAAGATACAGGGGCATTAACGATTTTGCCTCCCCCTCCAAAAAAAATTCCCATACGACGAATGGTGTTACTGTTTCTTTTTATCGTTTTTATTTTTTCTGTCCTTCTTCTTTTACAAAATACACAACAAAAACCACATCCAGAACAAATAGAACCGGCTCAGAAAACCTATCTTGAAATTTGGATTCCACCCCAAACAGTCGCAAGTCCTTCGGTTTTAAAAGCAAAACAAAACTTTGAAGAAGCCCAAAACTTATATCCTAAAGATACTGTCCGATCTTATGAAGAAAGTATTCAATACTTGAAAGAGGCACTAAAAGCCTACCCAAAAGATGTTTCTTCTCTGTCTTTGCTTGCGAAGTGCTATTTACAACTTTGGGATCTATCGAAAAAAGATGTGGAATATTTCGAAAAAGTGGATCAAATTATTCAACGCGCACTTGAAATCGACCCTTCTCACCTCCAAGCAAAACAAGCTTTAGTATTTTTATACTTTAGAAAAAAGAACACTCAAAAAGCTACAGAAATACTTTCGCAGCTTAAAACCCAAAACAATTTAGACGGAGAAACATTCTTACTGGAAGGCCTTTTATTTTTTGAACAAAATGAACTGAATCAAAGCATTGTCGCGTTTGAAAAAGCCCTGGAAAGATCTCCCGCTTTAGCACAATGCCATTATGCTTTAGGCAAAACATATGAAAAACTCAATCAACCTGAAAAAGCTTATGAAATTTATTGGATTGGTCTGAATTTGCATCCGGAACACGCCTTAAGTCGTCTGCAGGCGAGTCTGATTGATATTCAAACATTTAATCATTTAAAAAAAGCGGAGGGAAATTTAAAAATTGTGACGCAATTTCCATCTCTATTAACAGATGAAAATCTTGCAACCGCACACTACCACTTAGGATGGATTTATGAGGAAGAAAAGCAATTTGATTATGCCATTCAACACTATCAAAAAGCCCATGATCTGATGCCGGGAAACACAATTTATACCCAAGCCTACGAGCGCCTGGGAGGAGCACAAGCCGTAAAGAGTCTCCCAAAAGATATTCAAATTCATGAAGAATCCCTTTATTTTTTAAATATTGGGCGCCGTTATTTAAAAGACAATCGTCTCATTGATGCCAAAGCGCAATTCAAAGCAGCGCTTGAAATTGATGTAAAAAACCACCTGGCCCATTATGAATTAGGCCAAATTTCAGAAAAAGAAAACCTTCTTAAAAAGGCCATGGAACATTACCAGCGCGCGCTTTCAATTAAAGCCTCACACATTGATTCTTACGTCGCTTTGGCAAAAATATATATCCATTATTATGATTTTGATGCAGCACTCCAATACATTTCAAAGGTAAAAAGCATTGAACCCAGGTCTTCTGAAATTTATGCTTTATCTGGTTTTTACCACAAACAAAAAGGCGATTTTCCAAAAGCGATATTAGAATATCAAAAAGCGGTGCAATTGAATCCAGAACATTATGAAGCATTATTTGAATTAGCCAAACTCTACCGCCACACCAAACAATATGCATATGCAGAAAAATATTTTTTTAGAGCACTCACCCTTCAACCCAATGCAGATACCATTCAAACACAAGTCGCCTTGCTCTATTATGAAAGAGGGTTAAAATCGCAAGCGGTGGATCACCTGAAAAAACTGGTTTCCGCTTATCCATTAAATACGGTGTATTTGAATGGACTCTCAAAATTATACCACTTGAATGAAAATTTTCAGTTTTCAAAAGAAACCTATTTAAAATCTTTTGAGTTGGATTCTAAAAATATTGAAACGCTTGAGGGATTGGCCGAATTGTACCAAGACACAGATGAACTGGAAAAGGCACTCAAAATGTATAAGGAAACTTTGAAACTCGACCCTACAAATGCCAAATGGTATTTTAAGCGTGCGGCCTTACACACTAAAAGTGGCGATTTACATCAAGCTTTAGATGAGTATAAATTGGCGTCACAAATTAATACAAAGTATCCCTTGGTACATTTCTATGCCGGAAGAACGGCGCTGATTTTAAAAAATTATCGCCTTGCAGAACAAGAATTTAAAAAAGAAATTGAAATTAATCCTCACTTAAAGGAACCCTACTTTTTACTGGCCGAATTGTATACACAAGCTCGCCAATTTGAAAATGCGCAAAAAAACTACAAAATGTATATTCGACTCGATCCCAATAACGCACAGGCTTATTTTAATTTGGCGCAAATTCATCAAGCTCAAGAACGATTCGAAACAGCCATTGAATTTTATAAAACAGCTTTAGACAAAAACTCAGATATGGCCGATGTATACCTACAACTGGGGATTGTTTATCGTCATTTAGATCGAAAAAGTGACGCCATTTGGGCCTTCCAAAATTATCTTCGTGTCAATCCAGATGCGGACAATATTGAACAAATCAAAAAACTGATCCAACAATTGCGTGGATATTAAAAAAATGTTACCTTTTTTGAATCATGCTGGACTTAAAATACATTTCTGAAAACCTGGATGCGGTCAAAAAAAACCTATCCCTTCGCGGTGAAGACCCTAAAAATCTAGACGACGTTATTCAATTAAACGAACAAAGAAAAAAACTCATTTTTGAAAGCGAGCAATTGCGCAAAAAACAAAATGATGTCTCTCAAGAAATCGTAAAATTAAAACAAGAAAAAAAAGACACTTCCAAACTTTTTTCAGAAATGAAAGAAGTATCCCAAAAGGTAAAAGACTTGCAAACCCAACTTACGGAAATTCAAGGGAATCTGGCACAAAAACTTTTGGTATTGCCGAATCTTACCCATGCTTCTGTCCCACAGGGAAAAACTGCCCAAGATAATAAAGTGATCCGAACCTGGGGGAAAATTCCAAAATTTGAGTTCACCCCGAAAGATCACCAAGCTTTAGGCGAAAAACTTGGAATTTTAGACATGGAAAGGGCTTCCAAAATTACAGGCGCCCGGTTTTCTTTACTGAAAGGCATGGGCGCAAAACTAGAGCGTGCTTTAATTCAGTTTATGTTAGACCTCAATACCCAAGAAGGAAAATATACTGAAATTTTCCCGCCTTTAATGGTGAATACCAAGGCCATGGTGGGGACGGGACAACTTCCCAAATTCGAAGCAGATGCTTTTAAAGTGCAAGACACAAAATATTTTTTAATTCCAACAGCTGAGGTTCCACTTACAAATATTTATCGAGAAGAAATTCTAGAAAAAACGGACCTTCCTATTTATATGACAGCCTATACACCTTGCTTTCGAAGTGAAGCGGGATCGCATGGAAAAGATGTCAGAGGCCTCATTCGCCAGCATCAGTTTAATAAGGTGGAAATTGTAAAAATTGTTGAACCTGAAACCTCTTATGACGAACTGGAAAAACTATTAGCCGATGCAGAAAAGATCTTACAAAAATTAGAACTTCCATATCGCGTAGTAGCGCTGTGTACAGGCGATATCGGCTTTGGGGCAGCCAAAACGTATGACATTGAAGTTTGGCTTCCCAGTCAAAACTGTTATCGGGAGATTTCTTCATGTACAAACTTTGAAGATTTTCAAGCAAGACGGATGAACTTAAAATATAAACCTGATTCCAACGCAAAACCCCGTTTTCCACATACACTCAATGGCTCGGCGTTGGCGGTGGGCAGAACCTGGTTAGCCATTTTAGAGAATTTTCAGATGAAAGACGGATCTATTCAGATTCCAAAAGTTCTTCAGTCTTACATGGGGACAGATTTAATCAAATGATCGGGAGAGGTGGCAGAGCGGTTGAATGCGGCGGTCTTGAAAACCGTTAGACCCGAAAGGGTCTCGGGAGTTCGAATCTCCCCCTCTCCGAATTCCAATTAATTTTGAATGGTTAATTTCATGACAACAGGCAAGTGATCTGAATAGCCTTCACCTGTAAAAAAGTCGTAGCGTTGTGGAAATGTAAAAAGTCTTATTTTCCCTGTTTTAGGATCTGCAAGATATTCATCAATCAATAAATATCTGGGAGCAAAAATTTCATAACTTCGAAGATCGATACGGAATTTTGAGTACCTGTTAAAAAGATCTTTGCTCGCTAAGAATCGATCCAGCATATCCCAGGCACCTCTATAAAAATGGGAGCCCCCTGGAAATTGTCCTGCAAGTCCAATATAATCTTGAATATCGACCAAAGGACGCGCCTTGTTTTGAACAAAATTATCAGCAATATTTCCCTGAATGGGATTCGGTGTTTCTTCTAAAAGTGTATTAAAATCGCCCGTTGCAATAAAAGGAACACGATCGCGAATAGCTTGGCGTGCCAGATTTTTCACAACACTTGCAGCCCGAAGTCTCATTTGTGTGGAATTTGCTTGAGACGGCCAATGGTTGGCGGTTACACGAAGTTTAAAATTTTTACGCACCTGAAAGGTGGCTTCAATGACATCTCGCGTGGGACGCTCCCCCTCTCCCAAGCTCACACCATGCACCTTGGGCGTCTCTGCCAAAGAAAAGCGACTCATCATGCCCACATCAATGCCACGACTCGATGGACTTTCAAAATGAATGGGCTTTTTGTACCCTTTCCACATTAAATGCTTTTGCCATAAATCTGTCAAAACACGCCTGTTTTCAAGTTCCTGTAAAACAATGATATCTGCCCCACCATTTTCATAATCTAAAAGCACTTGGGCAATTTTCTTAAGTTTGTCTTCATATTTTTGGGGCGTCCAATCTAACTTCACGCACATTTCATGATAAAATCCAACTTTGGTAGCACATTGATCCGTCTTCCATTTCTTTTTTATGGAAAGCGGTAAATACGCGGGATCCATCTGTTTGGCTCCGTCATCTGTGGCATCAAACAGGTTTTCCACATTATAACTCATAATAGAAACCGTGGTATCTTTTGCAAAAGCGACAGAAAAATTAAAGCATAAAATAAAAAAGAAAATGAGAGGAAATATACTATATATGGGGGATTTGTTGCTGCGAGTACTTCCTGTTTGGTCCTTTTGAAGGATCATCCATTAAAAGTGTAACCAATCTCACCTCTTTTTGTCTAGTAAAAACATATTAAGATTTAATCAAGCGATGCTAGAACTTTAAGCATTTCTTTGGGGGTGGGGCGATCATCAGGTCTTTCACCGCGAAATACATAAACCAATTCCCCGGCACTGTTTACAATAAAATCTCCGCCCAATTGATACACATCTTCTTGCGTAGACTGTATTTTTTTTCCTTGAATTGCATATTTTGTATACTGAAAAATCGTTTTGGGATGAAAAATGTGGAAAAATCCAGCACGTTTTAACCCCATGGCATGGTAAAATTTTCGATCGGTATCGGAATACAAATAAAACTGCCCGCTGATATTTTTCTGATAGGTTTTTAACTGTTCAATCGGTGTAAAAGAAATGACTCGAATATCGGCATGATAGTTTTGAAACTCAGAAATGTGTTTTTGCACCTCGACCAGGTGCTCTTGGCAAGATAGTCAAGCCAAGTGACGCAAAAAAATTAAAACTTGCGGCCTACCCAGAAAAGAAAGTGTGTTTACTTTCCTTCCCTCCAGATCGTAGAGCGTAATGGCCGGGATTTTTTCCCCTTTTTTTAGCCCCATTTTCAAAAATACCTTTCTTTTTTTGTAATTCTTCCTGAGTTAACTGAATTTGTAAAGGACTTAATGGGGTGGTTGTTAAAAGTTTTCCCAATGCATACAACCGAAACCGATCCATTCCCCAGTATGTTTGAGATAAATGATTTTGATCCACACCATTTCTTTTCAGGATAAACACATCTGGGAAATAAGAAATAGCGTATTGCGAGGCCATTCGAAGCCATAAATCATAATCTTCACAGGCGGGCAAGTCTTCATCAAATCCGCCCACTTTATCAAAAACACTTGGGTGGATCATTACAGAAGAAGCGCTTATGATACATAAAGGCAGGCAGTATTTAAAAATATCGCCTGAATATTTCTGGTGTTTTTTGCTGGGATTTACTCTTTTTCCAGATCGATACCAAATTTCGTTCGTATAGGAAATCTTTGTTTTTTGCTGATCTGTTTTTGCCAATTGTTCTTCTAATTTTTTAGGCGTCCAGAGGTCATCTGAATCTAAAAAACAAATCCATTCTCCTTGTGCTAAACGAATTCCCAAATTCCGAGCCGCGCTAATCCCTTTATTTTCTTGAAAAACGACTTTTATCGAAGGATACGTTCTTTGAAGATATTCCGTTGTGCCATCGGTGGAACCATCATCAATCACAATGAGTTCATAATCCAAATACGTTTGCTGTAAAACACTTTGAATGGCTTCTTCTACAATCGATTTACGATTATAGGTACAAATAATGACACTAACTTTGCAGTTCTTCACGGTTTTTAAATTCTTCTAAGGATTCTGGATTCGAAATTGCACTTTTGTTTCGAACCGGCTCGTTATGAATGACATTTTGGACCGCAAGCTCAACTTTTTTTCCACTCATGGTATAGGGAATGTCTTTAACGACTAAGATTTTTTCTGGCACATGCCGGGGACTTGCATTTTCGCGAAGCGAGGATCTTATTTTATCTCCTAAAGTTTGGTTTAAGACGTGCCCTTCTTTTAAAACCACAAATAAAATAATTCGAACATCCTCTTTCCATTTTTGAGAAACGACAATACTATCTTTAATTTCTGGTAGCTTTTCGATTTGCCGATAAATTTCTGCTGTACCAATGCGAACACCGCCTGGGTTTAACGTAGCATCTGATCTACCATACACAACCACGCCACCTTCTTTTGTAATTGTAATAAAATCGCCATGACGCCAAATATGGGGATACGTTTCAAAGTAGGCTTCATGGTACTTTTTACCTTCTGGATCATCCCAAAAACCGATGGGCATCGAGGGAAAAGGTGCGCTACAAACCAGTTCCCCTTTTTCTTCTAAAACAGGCCTCCCATTTTCATCGAAGGCTTCGACTTTCATGCCCAAACCCAGACATTGAATTTGCTCTTCGTAGACAGGCAAAAGTGGATTTCCAAGCATAAAACAAGAAATAATATCCGTCCCCCCAGAAATGGAAGAAAGCTGAAGATCTGCTTTTATATTTTCATACACCCATCGGAAATTTTCTTTTGTAAGAGGTGCCCCTGTTGAAAGAATGGTTTTTAAGTGAGGCATCTTCGCTATCTTTTTAGGAACAATGCCTTCTTTTTGGCAAGCCGATAAATACTTTGGACTGGCTCCAAAAACCGTAATTTTTTCAGCTTCAATATCACGCCACCGAATGCCTAAATCAGGATAAGCGACACTTCCTTCTGATAAAACAACCGTGGCTCCCACAGTTAAAGAACTCACCAACCAGTTCCACATCATCCATCCACAGGTTGTCACATAACAAATGCGATCTTCACGCTTTAAGTCTGTATGCAAAATTAATTCTTTTAAATGTTGGAGGAGCGTTCCGCCTTGCCCATGGACAATACACTTGGGAACACCTGTGGTTCCAGAAGAAAACATAATATAAAGTGGATGATCAAAGGGGAGCTGTACAAAATCGATTTCGGATGGGGACAGATCTCTTTGAGATCTGTCCCCATTTAAAAATGTTTCCCAGGTTCCACCCTTTCCAAGATAGGGGACCTCGATAACTTTTTGAATCGAAGGTATTTGGCGAACAATTTTTTGAACTTTACTCTGACATTCAAATTTTTTTCCATTGTAATAATATCCATCTACCGTAAATAAGACTTTGGGTTTAATTTGCCCAAATCGATCTAAAACCCCTTGTACGCCAAAATCTGGGGAACAGGAAGACCAAATGGCTCCCAAACTATTGGTGGCGAGCATCGCAATAACAGTCTCTGGAATATTGGGCAGATATCCGCATACGCGATCATTTTTTTGAATGCCCACCTTTTTTAAGGCTCTGGCACATTGGGCAACTTTTAAATACAATTCTTTATAGGTTAAATATTGAGGTTTTCTCGCTTCTCCAAGCGCAATTAAGGCCAAAGAATCATCTCGAAATCGAAGTAGGTTTTCTGAAAAATTAAGTTTTGCGCCTAAAAACCATTTTGTGCCTGGCATTTTAGGTTCCCCCATGGCCTTTTCATAGGAAGAAGCTTTCAGATTAAAAAATTTCCACAAAGACGCCCAAAAAACTGAAGGCTCTTTGATAGACCAAGCATATAGGGGGTCATAGGTATGAAAATTCAGATCATAGGTTTCTTTTAAAAATGAAAAATATTTTTGGAAATTACTCTTTTCGATACGCTCTTGAGAAGGTTTCCAAAGCGGTTTTTTCATAAGGGTATTCGTAGCGTACTCATTTTTGAGACGCAAGGAAGATGTTTGACTTGGAATCTTATGTCATCTATGAAATAAAGGATCGTATGGAGAGGTGGCCGAGATGGCCGAAGGCGGCGGTTTGCTAAACCGTTATACGGTTAATAGCCGTATCGGGAGTTCGAATCTCCCCCTCTCCGAATTTTACGATTGATTATGGAGGCATTGCTCAATTCATGAACTTATATGTCTAAAAATATTAAATTAAGCATGGTTTTATTTATTGTTCTAGGGTGTTTGCTTCGTGTGCTTTGGAATGCGGACATGCAGTGGAAAGGCGACCAAATTTGGGCATATGAAACGGCCACAGAAATTGTAGAAACCGGAAAATGGCCTGTGCTTGCCAATATCAGTGGCGCAAGTAATATTCGTACCCCAGGGATGGGTGTTTGGAGCTTTGCCGTCTTAAGATATTTTGTAAATACCCCGCTGGGCCTAAACCGAATGGTGCAAGCACTCAATATTTTGGCGGTTTTCATTTTTCTTCTGCTGATCCTCCTTAAAGTAGAACGCAGCGAAAAAGAAATATGGCTATGGGGAATAACCTTGGCAGCTGTTTCCCCAGCAATGATTTTATATTCTAATCATATTTGGCAACCTAACCTCGTTCCCTTTTTTTCTGTTTTAATTATTTTTTGCCATTTTTTCAGAAATCATTTCATGGGCGCATTCTTATGGGGAATACTCGGAGCAATCATAGGCCAAATCCAGCTTTCAGGTTTTTATGGTGCTTTTGCTTTATGGAGCTTTACTGTGTTTTATGATGTCTATATTAAGAAAAATACTTTTAACACAAAGTGGCTGGCGTGGTTTTTAGGAAGTACGATTGGGGCTGTCCCTCTTATTCCATGGTTTATACATGTGTGGACAACAACAGATCGTGGGCTAGAATCGTATAGAGCTTGGCAAAATATCTTTGATTTTCAATTTTATACAAATTGGGTCCTGGATAGCATTGGCATAAACATTCGCCGTATTGTGATGGGGAAAAAATTTAGTGTGGAGCTTCAGTTTTTAAAAGACCCCCACATCTTCAATACCGCAACATATTTGGTGGGTGTTATCTATATTAGCCTAGCATCAATTGGAATTGTCATGCTGAAAAGACTTTTTACAAATATTTCAAAAACATTAAAAGAAAAAAGCCTTCTTTCTTATTTAAATCAAATTTCTCAAACGGAGTTTTATCTCTTAGCCTACTTTGGTCTTATGGGCATCTTAATGACGCTCAGCGCCTTAAGTGCTCGCCCGCATTACTTACTCACAGCCTTTCCCTTTACTTATATTTTCTTTGCAAAAATATTTTTTCCAAACCGAAAAATTATTCTTACGTGCATTATCCTAAATCTTATTCTGTCTACATATCTATTAAGCTACATTCATAAAACAGGTGGAAATGTTTCAGGATGGGGATATGGGCTAACGTATCAAAAGCAAATGGAAATAAAAGAAAAATAAGAACATGGTTTCTTGGAAGTATTACTTCTGCTTAGCGCTATGTGGTTTATTTTTATTTATTTACTTAACCTCTCTCAAACGCACACACGGCGATTTTGATGTTTATTATGAAGCTGGACAAAATTTTATTTCCAAAAAACAAATCTATATCCCAAAGGGTGGCATTGAAGAATATAAATATGCCCCATTTTTTGCTCTTATTATTTCTCCCCTTACTTTCTTTGAGCGCCTAACGGCATTATATATATGGAATATTTTACAATTTTGCTTTCTAAGTATTTCGTTAATACTATTATTAAATCTTTCCCAACTTTCCTTGGATCGAAAAAAAACGTTTTTACTTTTCATTCTAACATTGATGGGTTGTTTCCGGTTCATGATTACCAATATTAAAATTGGCCAATCCAATCTTTTAATTTTAATGCTCTTGATTTCAACTTTTTACTTTGTATTTCATAAAAAAAATGAGGTCCTGTCAGCAGGAACATTGGCCTTTAGTTTAACCCTGAAATTTTTTCCCCTTTTATGGATCGCTTACTTTTTAATAAAAAAGAAATTTCGATTGATCCTCTATACGCTATGTTTTTTATCTGTATTTTTAATCCTCCCCGCATTTTATACAGGGTGGGATTTATACCAAACACAGCTTACAGACTGGATGAACCTTCTCAGAAATAATCCAAAAGTTTTATATTACACCCCTAAAAATAATTCTTTTTTTGCATTTTATGCGTGGCTTTTGATTACTCGCCTAGAAAATATTCCCATGACAGAATATTTACACATTAGCACCCCTTTAAATTTAAAGATTTATATGTATTGGTTCTTCACGGGTGTTTTATTTTTTATACTCTTCTTTTTCAGAGAATTCTTAAAACAAAAAATCATGACTCGCGCTGAAGTTTTAATGGATTTGGCTGGTTTATTTTTACTTTCCTTAATGTTCAATCCCTTGGCACATAAAGATTTTTTTATTTTTACCTGCGTTCCGTATTTTACATTTTTTTATATTTTACTTTTTTCGAACATTTCTTTACGCGCGAGAAGAATCGCAACCGTCTGCATTGTGATTAGTTTTATGCTTTTAACCATATTTAAAAGTGCTTTTTTGGGGCCAAAAGACTTATTTTATTTTTTGCAGTTTAAGCCCCTTTTATGGGGAAGTGTTTTAATGTTTTGTGTATTTATTTATTTTAAACATCAAAAAAGACTCATTTCTTCTTAAAAAGATCTTCCGCAGCCTTGTATTTTGATTGCGTCGGATGGATATCTTCTTTCGCAAAACCATATTTAACGGCATCTTTGTCTGTGGGTTTTTTGGCGACACATTGAACAACATACTTTCCATTCATTTCATCTTCATTATAAAATAAAATTTGAAGGTCTTTTAAATTTTTTAAAATTTCATTGGGATAAAAATAATCTTCGTTTTGGAGCCCTTCAATCGGTTTTTGGTGTAACTGATCTGTCGTGTAATTTTCAATCACAACACACCCCCCTTGCGCCAGTGCCCGAAAGATTTCGTTATAATACCGTGGGACTGGTTTAAAATAAGACATTACAATGACATCAAAGGCCATCAATGGAAATATATAAAGATCTAGGTCTGCAACTTTGGCATCGATAGAAACATCATTGTCATAGGCCAGTTTTTTAGCCTTTTCGATCGCGATGTCTGAAACATCAAATCCCTGTACCTGGAAGCCCTCTTTTGCAAGATATACTGCATTTCTTCCCTCTCCCATAGCCAATTCCAAAGCTTTTCCCTTCCGAAAACGATGCATTTGAGACTTCAGTAAGGGCAAAGGTTCCTTTCCAAATCGATACCCTTCTCTTTCATATAATTTATTCCAGTGGACTTTCTTAGACATATTCGCGTTTTAACGTAAGTAATTTATGATTGCAATCAAGAGGATCTATTTATAAAACGTGTGAGAATCAAGTAATCATGCGCCCGTAGCTCAGTTGGATAGAGCGGTTGTCTACGGAACAACAGGTCGGGAGTTCGAATCTCTCCGGGCGCAAATTTTTGGAGAGCGTCATGCAACCTAGATCTTTAGAATGGAAAGAAAAAGAAAAATTATTTGTCGTAACCTGGCAATGCGGCCGCATTACATCTTTTCCCCTTGTTTTTTTAAGAAAAAATTGCCCTTGTGCAACCTGTAAAGATGCCTCCAAAGAAGCCAAACAAAAAGATCCTTTTAAACTTCTTCCTTCAAATCCCAAAGATCCCGATCAAGCGATACGCATTGATCCAGTAGGTCGATATGCGATTCGTATTTCTTGGGAGGATGGTCATGCGACAGGACTCTATTCTTTCGATGTTTTAAAAGAACTCTCACATAAATTAGATGCTGAAAATGCCCACTGATCAAGATACATTTTGGATGGAAAAGGCGTTAACGCAAGCCCAAAATGCCTTTGAAAAAAATGAAGTTCCAATTGGAGCAGTCATCGTTCAGAACAATATGGTACTTTCTGAAGCTTATAATCTCCGAGAAACAACCCAAGATCCCCTTGGGCATGCTGAAATGAGGGCCATTCAAATGGCTTCAAAACAATTAAATACTTGGCGACTGATAGATTCTACATTATATGTTACGGTTGAACCATGCTTGATGTGTGCAGGGGCTATTTTGCAATCGCGCATTTCTCGTATTGTATATGGCTGCAAAGATAAAAAAGCTGGCGCTGTAGATTCGCTTTATCACACGCTTTCAGACGATAGACTCAATCATCGTGTAAATATCACTTCAGGCGTGTTGGAACATGCATGTAGACATCTCATGCAAACGTTCTTTGAAAAATTAAGAACTGAGCCCGTTTAGGAGAGGTGTCCGAGTGGTTGAAGGAGCACGCCTGGAAAGCGTGTATGCGGGAAACCGCATCGAGGGTTCGAATCCCTCCCTCTCCGAATCTCTAGGAGATTTACAATGAAAATTGCTCTTCTTTTTAGTAAACAACGCGCAGATACCTGGGGTATCTATGTAGAAAATGCGCTTCGAAAAACAAAGCATGAGGTTTATCATTTTCAGCCCAGTGATTTATCATCGTTAAGAAACGATTTTGACCTTTATTTTAAAATAGATGATGGAAATTATAATTATGATTTCCCTCTGCATCTGAAACCAAAAATATATTATGTTTCAGATGTACACCTAAAACACGCTTGTAAAAAAATAATAAGACAAGCCAGAAATTATGACATTATTTTCTGCGCGTTGAAAGAAGGCGTTGGAAAATTTCAACGTCTTGGCATTAAAAGTTATTGGATTAATGCGGCCTGCGATCCACAGATCCATAAAAAATTAACGCTTCCTAAAATATATGACATCGGCTTTGTCGGTACGAGTGGCGCAATCCCAAGACAATTTTATTTACAGGCCCTAAGAGAAAAATACCCCAAAAGCTATATTGACCTAGCTCCACATACTAAAATGGGAGAAATATATAGTCAGTCTAAAATTGGGTTTAGTTACCCTATTAAAGAAAATTGTTTCACCATGAGAAGTTGTGAAATTTTATCATGTGGCACGTTCTTATTGATGAAAAATATTAAAGATGCCACCGATGACACTCTTGAACAGCTCGGTTTCCAAGATAAAAAGCATTTAAGAATTTTTCATACCCCTAAAGAAATGTTTGATATTATCGATTATTATTTAAAAAATGGCGCGGAACGCGAAAACATAGCACAAGAAGGATACCTTTTGATCAGAAAACATCATACTTATGATGACCGCGTCCAGGAAATGTTAGAGATTGTCAGAAGAGAACTAACAGTTTTCTGAAAAAGAACTAGGCAGTGATTAAACCTTTTCTTTTTCTAAGTAATCTTGCGGGATTTCCAGCCACCACACTAAAAGGTTCTACATTCTTCGTAACCACAGAGCCTGCGCCGATGAGACAACCACGCCCTATCGTAATACCCGGAAGAATAATGGCGCCAATTCCAATATCGCAATCATCTTCAATAACAACGGTTTTGTATATTTGTTCACAAAACAATATAGGAATTTCAAGATGATCAGGCTCCTCATGAACATGAGTCAAGACTTTAACACAAGGCCCCATTCCTACATTATTACCAATGATGAGGCCACCCCCGCTATGCAGAAAACAATTTTGTCCAATCCAGGTATTATCCCCTATTTTGAGAACATTTTTATAATACCCTTTTAAAAAGGTATTGTGGCCGATATACACATTATTACCAATTTCAATATTCTCAGGGTGGAAAATGAGAACTCCACTTTCAACAACAACATTTTGTCCTATTTTTTTTATCTGGTTAAGATCACACGTACCATCGCCATGTGATTTAAATTGCCTTATGTTGATCATTCTTAGACTAACCTCCGACAAGCGGCGATCACATTTTTCTCAAGACGATTGACTTGTGCTACGGTTAACCCTGCGTGAAGAGGTAATGCCAAAGAATTCTTATACGCTAGATACGCATGGGGTAAATCTGTGGAATGATAATGGTACTTTTTTTTAAAATACGGCTGTACATGTAAAGCGTAATTACCAATTGTAGTTTCAATTTTATCTTTATAGAGCTCACCCATCAGTTGATCTCGGTTTATTCTGCTTTTTAGTAAAATAATATACGATTGGAATACTTGGAGCCGGTCTTTAAAAAAAGTAGGGAGACTAAAAAAATCGTTCCCTTCAAAAAAAGTGTTTAGTTTTTTTGCAATTTGACGTCTTTTTTTAATTATTTCTTTTATTTTTTTCATTTGTGAAATTCCCATACATGCAGAAATTTCTGTAAGTCGATAATTATACCCCACAGATTCAAAGAGAACCCGGTTACCAGACATTCTAATTCCATGATTCCTCAGTTGACGACAAACCTTGGCAATTTTGGGGCTATTGGTAGTAATGACCCCGCCTTCCCCAGTCGTAACAATTTTTCGTGGATGAAAACTAAAACAGCCGACGTCAGATAAAGAACCGCACATTTTATTTTTATATTTCGCCCCCAAAGCACAAGCCGCATCTTCAATGAGTTTAATATTTTTATCTTTTGCTATTTTGATAATGGGTTCCATGTCCACAGGTGTTCCAAATTGATGAACAATAATAATGGCCTTTGTTTTGTGTGATATTTTTTGTTTCATATCTACAATACTTATATTGAATGAGTTCAAATCAATATCGACCAAAACAGACTTCGCACCACAATTTTCGACAACATTGGCAGTCGCCGGGAAGGTAAAGGCGGGGACAAGGACCTCATCTCCCTTGCCAACACCCAGCGCAAGCAATGCAATGTGAAGAGCAGAAGTCCCCGAATTAACGGCAATGGCGTATTTCGTATGAATAAATTTACAGATCGTCTTTTCAAAAGACTCTATCATGACTCCTTTGGTTAATTGCCCTGAAGTAATAATTCTTCTGAGATCACTTTTAATTTCATTGAAACGAAGTGTGGGCGCGGCCAAGCGGATCATAAATTAAATTCTTTATACCATTCGATGGCTTTCATTAAACCTTCTTCTATGTCTACTTTTGGGCGGTAGCCTAGAATTTCCTGAGCCTTCTTAATGGAGGGGACACGTAATCTCACATCTGTAAATTGGTGTTCTTGAAAAACAATTTTAGATTTGGAATGAGAGATCTCTTTAATTTTTTTTGCTAACTCAAGAATAGAAATAGTTGAAGCGGGGTTTCCAATATTAAATATATTACCAATCGCTTTTTCATCTGAAAGACAAGCGATCAAGACATTAACGCAATCACTGACATAACACCAAGATCTGATTTGAGTCCCATCTCCTCGAACAATCAAATCATTATGCCTTAGGGCATTTTTAGCGAAGTGTTGAATAGCCCCCTCACCAATTTGACGAGGACCATAAATATTAAAAGGACGAACAACGACCACAGGCAAATTTGTCTCTTTTCGAAAAGAAAAACTTAGATGATCTCCAGCCAATTTACTAACTGCATAAGACCATCGAGGAATAGTCGCAGGGCCTTGATGTGTTAAATCGCCTTCATTTGCATCAAATATCATCGGGCCATAGACCTCGCTGGTTGAACAATTCAAAAATAGTTTTACCCCCATCTCAGAACTCGCCTTTAAAGCATGATAAGTTCCTAAAAGGTTTACTTCCATTGTTTTAAGAGGAGACTCATAATAACTCGACACACCCGCTATCGCCGCAAGATGAACAACGATATCTTTATTTCTAATTGCATTTTTTAAACTTTCGTAATTTAAAATATCTCCTTTGATAAATTGAAGGTTAGGATGTTTTTCAATCTGAGTATATCGCAAGGCATTACGCCGACCATTGTCATAGAGCGTAATCTTATTATTCTCAACCAACGCTTCGCAAAGATGGCTTCCAATAAAACCTCCTCCGCCTGTTATTAAAATATTTTTATTTTTAATCATTTAAAATCGTTCTCAAATGCTTCCTGAATGGTTTCCACTATAAAAACGACCTCTTTTTTAGTCAGCTCAGGAAATAAAGGCAATGAGAGAATTGTTTCACTATACTCTTCTGTGACAGGCATATCCCCTTTTTTGTATCCCAGATGTCGATATGCGGGCTGTAAATGGAGAGGAATAGGATAGTGAACTCCGGTGGCAATTCCTTTTTGCGCTAAGTATTTAGAAAGTTTTTCACGATATCGGGTTCGAATTACATAAAGATGAAAGACACTTTTAAAATGATCGTGACATAAAGGAGGACTGATTTTATCTATATTTTTAAGTAAATCATTGTACAGGTAAGCCTCATTTTGTCTAGCTTCGGTCCATTGGTTAAGATGTTTGAGTTTTACACTTAAAATAGCAGCTTGAAGTGCATCCATTCTCTCATTGTAACCTTCAATAAGGTGTTCATATTTTTCAATTCTGCCATGATTTCTGAGAAGCGATATTGTCCTAGCTATATCTTCATTGTTTGTAAGAACCATACCGGCATCTCCATAGGCGCCTAAATTTTTTCCAGGAAAGAAGCTAAAACAAGCAGCATCGGATAGTGTTCCAACTTTTTTTGATTTATATTCAGCGCCATGAGCTTGGGCAGCATCTTCAATTAAATAAAGAAGATGTCTTTTTGCAATTGCCTGGATGGCATCCATATCGGCGGGTCTACCATATAAATGGACCGCAATAATTGCTTTCGTTCTCGGCGTTATTTTTTGTTCAACCTGTTTGGGATCTATATTGTAAGATTCTTTTTCAATGTCTACAAAAATAGGTTTCGCACCTACCTGAGAAACCGCTTCTGCTGTTGCAAAAAATGTGTTTGCAGGAAGAATAACTTCATCCCCCCCTCCAATGCCTAATGCTTTTAAAGATAGAAAAAGCGCTGAAGTCCCCGAACTCGTACCGATTCCAAATTTTGCATTGTGAAGATCGGAGAATTCTTTTTCAAACTGTCGAACCTCTTCCCCCATAATAAAATGAGCGTTCTCAATAATTTTCTTTATCGCAGCATCAATATCTTTTTTTATAACCTGATATTGTCTTTGGAGATCCACCAATGGGATATGCATAAGAAGAATTTTCCTTACTCTATGGGCACAAACGCGCCCTGATTTTTTAGAGATGTCTGGGCCGCCTCTAAGACTTTTACCACTCTTAGTCCGTTCTCACCATCCGTTTTTGGAGATATTGATTTTCTAATACACTCTATAAAATGAGTAATTTCTATTTTGAGAGGTTCATTTAAATCTATTTTTGGAATATAAATATCCCCTGATCGCAATTTTAAAAAATATTCTCCATAGGCATCCTCCACTTTGGAGATTCCTTTATCATAAATTTTAAGTTTAGCTTCATTGTCTATGTCATCATAAACAATCATTTTTTTATCCCCCACGATGGTCATTTCTCGAACCTTAGAAGGACTTAGCCAAGAAACATGCACATACGCTATTACACCACTTGCGAACTCTAATGTCATAAAAACCACATCTTCAATTTTATCTTGAATAAATGCCTTTCCAACCGCACTGACTCGCCGAGGTGTCTCGCCCAATAAATATATTAATATAGAAATATCATGGGGAGCTAAATTCCACATCGCATTAATATCTTCTCTAACCTGACCCAAGTTAAGTCTTGAAGAATAGATATAATAAACACTCCCCACGTCCCCATGATCAATATACTCTTTGAGTTTTATGACCGCGGGATTATACTCGAAGGTGTGCCCAACCATTAAAATCTTATGTCTTTCCTTGGCTATTCTTATCAGTTCTTGGACTTCTTTGGTCGTAATCGCAAGAGGTTTTTCGACAAAAACATGTTTATTATTTTCCAAAGCTATTTTAGCCATCTCAAAGTGTCTCGTTGCAGGCGTGGCAATCACCACAACATCAATTTCATCACAAGAAAGAATTTCATTAAAATCTCTGGTCGTATTTACTGAAGAATAAGAGGTCCTAATATTTTGAAGACGTTCTTCACGAATGTCACAAGCCGTTAATTTTATTCCCTCAATTTTGGAAAAATTTCGAATTAAATTTGGCCCCCAAAAACCACAGCCCACAATAGCTATATGATTCATAGAGATTCCATTCTATTTATTTTGTTATTATCTAAAAAATATTTTAGCCCACATTTGTGACATACAGTGGTATCTGACGCAAAATTCAATTTGATCCCACATTCACAAACCCAACCCTGCAACTTAGCTGGATTCCCATAAAATAACGCGTGGGGAGGAACATCTCTAGTCACAACACTGCCCGCCCCAATGAAGGCATGTTCTCCAATCGTATGGCCACATACAATAGTGGCATTGGCTCCTATACTGGCCCCTCTTTTAACGAAAGTTGGAAGATAATGTTCAGGGCTATTTTGGGGATATAAACAACGAGGATTTAAAATATTTGTAAAGACCATCGACGGACCACAGAAAACATAATCTTCGAGCTGAACGCCTGCATAAATAGATACATTATTTTGAATCTTGCAATAATTTCCAATTCGAACATTTTCACCAATAAAGACAGATTGTCCTATATTACAGTTTTCACCAATATTTGCATTGTGGCGAACATGAGAAAAATACCAAATTTTTGTCCCCTTCCCAATAGAAACATTTTCTTCAATAAAAGAAGATGCATGTACAAAATAGTCATTCATAAATAGAGGTAATTTATTAAAAAATTTGTTTTTTGACAATAATATATCCCCCTCCTGTTTGCAACAGCATAGTTTACTTAATTTTTTTATAGTTTCCTACTCTTAGGGGGGCGTCTTGAACTGTTTTAAAAAAACTGCCACCAAAGATATACCATGATGATTAAAATGCTATAGACCAAGACTTTAAAAAGAGAATTTTGTTTGGGTGTGAGCTCACCGTCTTTTAAAACCTGTTTCACATCTTTCCAAACCAAGCCTGTAGTCTGCTCCTTAGAAGGCTTACCCGTAAAAAGTGAAATACCCACCAAAAGAACGACAGAAGCGCCAAACGTAATGGCGGCAGAAATTAAAAATGGGTAGGGATTATAAACCAGAAGCAATATTCCCAAAATAAGTCCTCCAATTAAAGAACACATCACCCCTGGATAATTGGCCCTACGCCAAAAAATACCCAATAAAAAAGAAGCCGCAATGGGTGGACTAATCGCCGCATTCACTTGTTGTAAGTACTGAAATAAAGATTCAGCCCGGGCTACCACAATCACCCACGCCATTCCAAATGCCATCACAATGGCCGTTGTCCAACGACCAATTTTTACAACAGAATGTTTCGAAGCTCTGGGATGAAAACGACCATAAAAATCCAGTGCCACCAAAGTTGAAGTCGAATTGAGCGTTGAATCCAAAGAAGACATCAGCGCTGCAATCAAAGCAGCCGCCACAAGCCCTGTCACACCCACCGGTAAAAGCTCATTCACCAGGGTGGGAAACACTGCTTTTGCTTCAATCTCTGGAAACAGCACACGCGCGCAGAGTCCCGGAAGAACAAATAAAAACACGGGTAGAATTTTTAAAAACGCTGCAAAAATAGATCCCATTCTGGCTTGATGTATCGACCTAGCCCCAAGAACTCTTTGCACAATCACCTGATCCGTACACCAATACCAAATTCCTAAAACAGGCACCCCTAAAACAAGCCCAACCCAAGGCATTTCTGGATCGGATGCAGGCCGAACCATGTCAAACATACTGGCATCCAGTCCTGCTTTTAATTCCGTCCACCCGCCGACGCGATCAAGCGCAATGAAAGACAAGGCCGCTGTTCCGATCAGTAAAATAATCGCTTGAATGGAATCTGTGTACACAACGGCTTTTAATCCCCCTGCCGCTGTATATAAAACCGTCGTTCCCGCTAAAATAAAAATGGATGTCCAAAATCCAAGCCCAAACATTTGCTGCATGACAATCGCACCCGCATACAGCGCCACAGAAATTCGAACCAAAACATTTGCCACAATCGTAATAAAAGATAAATAAATTCTTGCCCCAACCCCATACCTTTTTTCTAAAAATTCTGGCATGGTTTGAATTTTTGACCCCACATAAAAAGGCACAAAAACAACAGCTAAAATAAGTAAAATTAAACAGGCGCCCCATTCATAGTTTCCAACGGCAAGTCCTGTACGAAAACCATCTGCAGATAAACCAATTAAATGTTCAGAAGAAATATTTGAGGCAAATAAAGAAGCCCCGATCATAAACCAGCCCAACTTACGTCCCGCTACAAAAAAATCACTGTCACCTTTTTGATCTGTTCTCGAAAAATATAGCCCCAACGCCAAAACAACGACAAAATACGCAATTACAATAATTAAATCGATTCCCGTCAGTGTCATAGAATATATTGATTTTCATACCCCTTCTTGTCATAATAGCCAAGAAAATTCCTCTATGAAGAAATCGTGTGTTTGTGTTTTTAGTTTATTGATTTTATTTTTGTCTTTTACAATTGAGGCCAAAAACCTAGACGATTGGCTGAATGTTCAAGAAAAAATTTCGCTTTCAAAAATTCAAGAAAATATTTCGCCGGAAGACGCCAAACCCGGTGTTGTGATTGCCTCACCCTCAACACAAAAACCCGATTATTATTACCATTGGGTGCGCGATGCTGCTCTTGCAATGGACGTATTTAATTACACTTCGGCGTCCAAAGATCTCCTTTTAGAATTCGCAACCTTTTCAAGACAAAATCAAATCGATTCAGGTTTTTTGGGACTCGGGGAACCTAAATATTATGTTCATGGCCGCCCCTATGATTTGCCCTGGGGAAGACCGCAAAATGATGGCCCTGCTTTACGTGCACTCACTTTAATTCGATTTGCAAATACCTTATTAGAACAAGGGGATACTGAAACCGTTCGAAAACACTTATATGTTGGCGCATTCCCAGCCACAAAAGTCATTAAAGTGGATTTGGAGTTTACAGGAAATTATTGGAGCCAACCTTGTTTTGATCTTTGGGAAGAGCGGTGGGGACATCATTTTTATACCCGAATGGTCCAACGGAGAGCCCTCTTAGAAGGATCTCGCCTAGCAGAAAAATTGGACGACCCAGAGGCTGCCACCTGGTATTTCAAAGAAGCCTCAAAAATAGAAAAGGATCTTTTACGATTTCAATCCATAGACAAAGAAGTTTTGCTTCCCACGCTCAACGGCGAAAATGGGAATGATTTTCGAGAAACAAAACTCGATACCAGTATTCTTTTAGCCGTGCTGCATAGTTACAATTTCCAAGATCGTTTTTATTCAGCATCGAACGAATGGATTTTATCCACCACCTCACAATTGGAAGCGGCTTTTGAAAAAACCTATCCAATTAATGACCGCGCGGTACCTGGAATTTTAATTGGCCGCTACCCAGAAGATGAATATTATGGTGGGAATCCGTGGTTTTTAACCACGCTTGCCATGGCTGAAATTTATTACCGGGCGATCTTAGAATTTATTCAAGATGAAAAAATTGAAATTACTGCACTCAATCAAAAGTTTTTTAATCGGCTCATTCAAAGATATGGCGATCAAACAAAACTAAAAATTGGCGAAACCTTCACATTTCAAGAAGACAAATTTCATGAAATTTTAAATTTAATGCGATGGAAAGCAGATAATTTTCTACGTGTCATTCAACTTTACACAAAACCGTCTGGAGCGATGTCTGAACAAATTTCAAAACAGGATGGACGCCAAATTTCCGCGAATGATTTAACATGGAGCTATGCTGCATTTTTAACTGCGAAATGGCTCAGGGAAGAAGTTTTAGCGTATTTTTAAAAACCAAGAAAGTTCTTTCCAAAAGCATCTTACATATCCTATAAAGAAGGCTCTGGCAGCTGGGACCTTGGCGATGGAACGCCTTAAACCCCGCCAGGTCCGGAAGGAAGCAACGGAATGGGGTGTCTTCCAGGTGTTCAAGACAATCCTGGTTGCCAGCGTTTAAAAGAATCGGTAGTATTCCATCATGTCTTATTTAGTACTTGCAAGAAAATGGCGTCCCACCAGCTTTCATGAGCTGATTGGGCAAACGCATGTCAGCCAAACCCTGCAAAATGCCATGGCACAAAATCGCCTGGCACATGCTTTTTTATTTTGTGGTCCAAGAGGTGTTGGGAAAACATCGGCAGCGCGCATTTTGGCAAAAACACTCATGTGTCAAAATGGAAAAAACTTCACCCCATGCAATACTTGCCCATTGTGTCACGAAATTGCAAAAGGCAGTTCGATCGATGTCATTGAAGTAGACGGCGCTTCCAATAACGGCGTGGATGCTATTCGAGAGCTTAGAGAACGTGCCAATTACATGCCGACCCAGGGCCAATATAAAATCTATATTATTGATGAAGTGCATATGCTTTCTACCAGTGCCTTTAATGCCCTTTTAAAAATTTTAGAAGAACCCCCTGCCCATTTAAAATTTATTTTTGCAACAACCGAAGCACATAAAATTCCAGCAACAATTCTTTCCAGGTGCCAAAAATTCGATTTTAAAAAGATCCCCTTAAAACTTTTGTGCGAACATCTTTTAAAAGTCGCGACGGACGAAAACATAGACATTGAAAATGATGCTGTGATGAAAATTGCAAAAGAAGCCCGGGGCAGTTTCCGAGATGCGCTTTCGCTTCTAGATCAATCCCGAACCTTTGCAGGGGATAAAATTACCTTAAAAGATCTGCAAGAAATGTTGGGAACGGCCAATGAAGAAGCTTTATTTGATCTTCTAGACAAAATATTTGAAAAAAATGCCTCTCTTACTTTAAAAACGCTATTTCAAATTTATGAAAGAGGGCAAGATCCAAAACAATTGGCCACCGAACTTTTAACTTATTTCAGAGCGCTCCTTTTAATGAAAGTAACAGACGGCCAGGCTTTTGAAAAAGAAAATCCATTGGATTTAACAGATCATGAAAAAACAGCGCTTCAAAACCTTGCACATAAAACAACCCTTGAGGAACTGGAACAAATGTTTCAAATTCTCATTCGTTCCCTTCAAGACATGTCTTATACCTTACATCCCAGATTTGTTTTTGAAGCAACGCTGGTAAAGCTTTTGCAACTTCGCCCGCTGGTTCAACTAGATGAACTTGTACAAAGAGTTGAAGCGCTCTCTCAAGGAGAGGCACCGATCCCGAAACCTTCGGCCGCACCTGAAACAATACAGTGGGATAAGCTGGTTGGGTATATTAAGACCAAAAAACCCTCTTTAGCAGCGCTTCTGGAGCATGGCCATTTTGTGGGAAGTAGCCATGGAAAACTCACCCTTGGCTTCCCAAAGGGATCTGTTTTTTTTAAAATTGTTTCCAATGCAGAAAACGTTTCTAACTGTGAGCAGCTGGCCTCGCGGTTTTTAAATCAAAAAATTTCCTTCTGTGTTACAGAAATGGAATCCAAAACAGACACCAAAAGTATTGTGGAAAAAGCAGAAAGTGAACATGAAAGCATAAAAAAAAAGACTTTAGCAAGTCCTTGGGTGCAAAAAGCACAAAAGATTTTTGAAGGAAAAGTTGTTGATATTACAATTGAAGAAGAAAAGGGGGATACAAAATGAGTAAACTTTTTGGAGGCATGGGCAATATGTTGAAACAAGCTCAAAAAATGCAAGCCGAAATGAAAAAAATACAAGAAGGATTAGCTCAAAAAACCGTAGAAGCCTCGAGCGGAGGGGGAATGGTAAAGGTTGTCGCCAATGGCAAACAAGAAATTATTTCAATTCAAATTGAACCAGAGGTTTTAAAAGAAGACAAATCCATGGTGGAAGATCTGGTAACGGCTGCCGTCAATGAAGCCATTCAAGAATCTCAAAAAATGGTTCAAAACGAAATGGGACGTCTCACAGGAGGGCTGAATATTCCTGGCCTCTTTTAATTTTCATGGAACAAAAAACACCCCTTGTAAAATTGGTTAATGAGCTGTCAAAACTTCCGGGCGTGGGGGAAAAAACAGCGACACGCCTGGCATTTCATATTTTAAAATCGGACCATGCTTACGCAAAGAGTCTTTCGCAATCCATTCTTGAAATTAAGGAAAAAATTCGCCTCTGCTCCATTTGTTTTGATTTAACAGAACACAATCCCTGTGCGTTGTGTTCCAATGCACACAGAAATGAAACAGAAATTTGCGTCGTAGAAGAACCTCAAGACATGATGGCCATTGAAAAGGCAAAAGTATTTTCAGGAACATATCATATTTTACATGGCACCCTTTCGCCCATTCATAATATTGGCCCCGACCAACTTAAAGTGAGAGAACTGTTAACCAGACTTCAAACCAAAGACGTTCAGGAAATTATTTTAGCGACCAACCCCTCGGTGGAAGGTGAGGCTACAGCTTTATATCTTGTAAAACTTTTAAAACAATTTCCCATAAAAATTACACGCATTGCCCATGGGGTTCCAACAGGCGGAGATTTGGAATACATTGACACAGCCACCATTGGCAATGCCATGAAATATAGAGTAACACTGTAAAATGTCTTTTATTAATACCGCATCCAAAGAAATAAACTGTAAGGTGGTTTATTACGGCCCAGGATTAAGTGGAAAAACCACAAATCTTCAATACGTGTATGCGAAAACCAATCCAGAGCTCAAAGGAAAAATGATTTCTTTGGCGACCGAAACAGAACGAACCCTTTTTTTTGATTTTTTACCCTTAGCCATTGGCCCCATTCGCGGCTTTAATATTCGCTTTCATTTGTATACGGTTCCTGGCCAAGCGTATTATGATGCCAGTCGAAAATTAATTCTGAAAGGCGTCGATGGAATGGTTTTTGTTGCAGATTCTCAACTGAACCGAATGGAAGAAAATTTAGAAAGTTTCTCAAATTTAAAAATAAATTTAGAAGACCAAGGCTACACCTTAAAAACCCTGCCCCATGTTATTCAATACAATAAACGCGATTTATCGAACATTGCCCCCACACAAGAATTAAGCAGAAATTTAAACGAATTTGACGCCCCTGAATTTGAAGCCATTGCCACCCAAGGCCTCGGCGTTTTTGAAACCCTAAAATCCATCTCCAAAAAAATCCTCAAAGCATTAAGGGATGAAGCGTAAAATCTCATAGAAAGGATTGACAAGAAAATCTCTTTTCAATACTGTTACTTTCATATTTTGGCGCTCCCCGATAGCTCAGTTGGTAGAGCAATTGACTGTAAACGGGAGGGCATGAACGGAGAGATAATTGGCGAAAGAAAAGCGTACCTATAACGATCGTAGAAAGTACATCATAGCAGCTGTTCAGAAGCGTAGAAGAAAAGTTCGCATGCTGGCTGTGACCTATAAAGGTGGTAGTTGTAAAAGATGTGGGTATGATCGTTGTTTGGAGGCTCTTGATTTTCACCATTTGGATCCAACTAAAAAGGACTTTAGTATTTCATCTAAGGGTTATACTCGTAGCTGGAAAAAAGTTCAGGCAGAGCTGGATAAATGCATTATGGTGTGTGCTAATTGTCACCGAGAAATTCATGCTGAACTAGCAGCTCTTAGAAGAAATTCTAAGATGAACAGTGGGCT
>Ga0155199_1048_pt1 | contig 27143 bp, 25 predicted proteins | sample RifCSPhighO2_02_FD_106167 | JGI IMG/M metagenome (GOLD analysis project Ga0155199, IMG submission 106167) | Deltaproteobacteria bacterium RIFCSPHIGHO2_02_FULL_40_11
GCAGACCCCAGAAATCCTAAAAACCAAGATGTTGTCAATATGAAAATTAAATTTCGAGAATCGTTTCGGCCTTTTGCCCCAACTGTTTTGGAAGAAAAAGTTTCAGACATTTTTGAATTGAAAGGGCAAAGCCCTTTTATGCTTTTGGTGGATCAAGTAAGATCGGACAAAAGAACCATTCCAGCCGTCACACATGTCGATGGCTCTGCGCGAATTCAAACTGTAAATCAAACGCAAAATGAAAGGTTTTATAAACTGATTCAAGCGTTTGATGAACTCACAGGATGTCCCGTTGTGATTAATACTTCTTTTAATGTGCGAGGAGAGCCGATTGTATGCACCCCAGAAGATGCTTTTCGTTGCTTTATGCGTACAGATATGGATATTTTGGTGCTGGATGAATTTTTACTGTATAAGAAAGAAATGCCAAAACACACACAAAATCAAAATTGGCTTCAAGAGTTTGAGCTGGATTAAAGGAGGATAGATGAAACTTTCAAACGCATTGGATAAATTTTCAATTCTAAAAGAATTTTGGATCTTTTTAAAAGAAAGAAAACTGTGGTGGATGACGCCCATTATTTTCGTGCTTCTGCTTTTAGGCTTTCTGATTGTCTTTACGGAAGGTTCCGCGGTGGCGCCTTTTATTTATACGTTGTTTTAAGGGAGGAATAAATGAGTGAGTATATCAGAGGGGGGCTTCAAAAAAGTTCCTATGCTTCACATGAAGTCATGCAGTGGCCTTGTCCACTTTGCGAAAAAAGTGAGACAAAATTTATTGATCGAGAGCGTGAAAGCTTAGAAATCTGTAAGTGTAAATCTTGTAATCTCATTCGTGTCAGTCCCAGAGTAAAAGAGCCTGAAAAAGTGTATTGGGGAGATGCGAGTCATTACGTGAATGAAAGTCGGCTCATTTTTGAAGGCAAAAAGAAACATCATCGCGATTCTACGTATGCACATGACTTAAATCTTCTTAAAAAAATAAAGCCTGAAGGAAAATTTTTGGATGTGGGCTGTAATATGGGCTTTTTTTTAAAGAAGGCTGTTGAATATGGTTATGAAGGCTATGGCGTGGACCCTTCGGAATCTTTATCCAACATTGCACGCGAAAAAAATGGGTTAAATGTCGAAACGGCTTTTTTAGAAAATTCCAGTTTTCAAAACAACTTTTTTGATATTGTTACCATGACAGATGTCTTTGAACACATCGTAAATCCCAAACAGATCTTAAGCAGAGTAAAAGAAATTTTAAAACCGGATGGCGTTGTTCTCATTAAAGTTCCCAATGCGCGTTTTAATTTATTAAAATGGTTTGTGATTCGTAAGCTTTTTAAAAAATCCAGTTACGATATTTTTGATTCTTATGAACATGTCGTGCATTATACAGATGAAACGTTATCAAAGGTACTTAAACAATGTGGTTTTCAAGTTTTAAAGATTTATGTAGCGCCCCCCATCCAACTTCCAAATTGGCACAAGTTTGTAGGGCACTATTATCAATATGAAACCCCTTGGTATATGGATTTTAGAAAAAAATTGGGAAGAAATTTATGTTATGGGCTTTCAAAAATTGAAAAAGCTGTTTTTGGACGATGCGGATACTTTGCACCAAATATTGGGGTGATTGCGAAATCTCTCTAAATAGGATAATCAAATTTTATGAAAGGTTTAATTTTAAGCGGCGGTCATGGCACACGGCTTCGGCCCATTACGCATACCAGCGCCAAACAGCTGGTGCCCATTGTGAATAAACCTATTCTTTTTTATGGCATTGAGGCCTTAAAAGAAGCTGGCATTTACGATATTGGGATTATTGTGGGTGACACCAAAGACGAAATTAAAAAAGCCGTGGGCGATGGTAGCCAGTGGGAAGTGAAGATTACCTATATTGAACAAGAAAAGCCTTTGGGTTTGGCCCATGCTGTTTTAACGGCAGAAAAGTTTATCGGAGATTCCCCTTTTATTATGTACCTGGGCGACAATGTCATTAAAGGGGGCGTTAAAGAATTTGTTCAAGAATTTAAACGGCAAACGCCCACAGCCCAAATTTTATTGGTCAAAGTTCCAAACCCAAGTCAGTTTGGCGTTGCAGAGCTCGAAAAAGATCGCGTCATTCGTTTGGTTGAAAAACCGAAAAATCCAAAAAGCGATTTGGCTTTGGTGGGAGTTTATTTATTTGATTCCAATATTTTTCGTGCGGCCAAAGCCATTGATTATTCACAAAGAGGCGAACTTGAAATTACAGATGCCATTCAATGGTTGGTCGATCAAAACTTAAATGTAAAATCGCATGTCATTAAAGGGTGGTGGAAAGACACAGGAAAACTGGAAGATCTTTTGGAAGCCAATCGGATGATGAGTGATGCCTTAGAAACAAAGATTGAAGGCAAGGTCGATGAAAAATCCAGCATTGAATTTAAAGTGGTAATTGGAAAAGGAGCGGTCGTTGAAAACAGTATTGTTCGTGGACCTGCAATTATTGGTGAGAATGTTACAATTCAAAATGCTTATATTGGGCCTTTTACGTCGATCAGTAACGGTTGTAAAATTGTTGAAAGCGAAATTGAACACAGCATTGTTTTAGAAGGCAGTACGATATCTAAGATTGGACATCGAATTTCAGATAGCTTGATTGGAAAAAATGTCGAAATTTTAGGGGAACAGCGCCGCATTAAAAACCATCAATTCATGGTGGGCGACAATTCCAAAATAGAGCTCATATAATGAATATTTTAGTGACAGGGGGGGCGGGATTTATTGGGTCTTGCTTTGTTCGAAACTTTTTTGAAAGAAATCCAAATTCAAAATTGGTAAACCTAGATAAACTCACCTATGCGGGAAATCTCGATAATTTAAAGTCGATTGAAACACATTCAAACTATACTTTTATTTGCGGGGATATTTCGGATCGTGGTCTTGTAGCAGAACTTCTGAAAAAACATCAAATCGATACCATCCTTAATTTTGCAGCAGAAAGTCATGTAGATCGTTCCATTCAAGATGCCGCGTCTTTTATTCAAACCAATATTACAGGCACCCATGTTTTATTGGAAGCAGCCAAAAAACATGGGGTTCATCGATTTTTACAAGTTTCAACAGATGAAGTGTACGGTAGTTTAGGAGATACAGGGTATTTTACAGAAAAAACCCCGCTTTCGCCCAATAGTCCCTATGCCGCCAGCAAAGCTTCCGCGGATTTACTCTGTAGAAGCTATTTTAAAACATTCGATCTACCCGTTTTAATTACACGGTGTAGCAATAATTTTGGACCGTATCAGTATCCAGAAAAACTCATTCCTTTATTTATTTTAAATGCGCTTCAAAATAAAACGCTTCCATTGTATGGCGACGGTCTTTATGTGAGAGATTGGATCCATGTTGAAGATCATGTGAATGCATTGTATTTGGTTTTAGAAAAAGGGCGTCCAGGAGACATTTACAATATTGGGGCTAGAAGTGAAAAAAAGAATGTCGATATTGCCAATCAAATCTTAAAAATTTTAAAGAAGCCCAAAGCGCTTTTACAATCCGTCACAGATCGTCTAGGGCATGACAGACGGTATGCCATCGATTCAACAAAAATTGAAAATACATTGGGTTGGAAACCCAAATATCATATTGATGATGAGTTGCCATCACTCATTGAATGGTATGAAACAAATGAAACATGGTGGAAAAAAATTCTACGACCGGTAGGTCTACACAAACAGTCTTAGTTCTGGGGGCAGGTGGGCTTTTAGGCGCCGAAGTGGTCCGCGTGTTCTTAGATGCCGGATTCCATGTAAAATCTGCGACCCACAAAGAACTCGATATTACCAAAGGGATGGATGTTGCCGTTTGGATTGAACATCTGCATCCTGCCTATGTCGTAAATTGTGCTGCACTTTCGAATGTAGACCATTGTGAAACACATCCAGATGAAGCTTTTAACGTGAATGCCCAGGGGGTTAAAAATATTTGTCTTCCCTTAGATGAAAATGGGGGACGTTTGATCCATATTAGTACCGACTATGTCTTTGATGGCCAAAAAAACGAACCGTATGGGGAGTCGGATGCAGTTCATGCTTTAAGTCAGTATGCAAAAAGTAAATTAAAAGCAGAAGAATATATTCAAAGCATTTTGCCAGATAGTTTAACGGTGCGTGTGCAATGGTTGTATCATGAAGAGGGTGCGTCCTTTGCAAGCCAATTGGTGCGTGGCGTAACCACACAGAAAAACCTTGGACCCTATAAACTCATTCAAAACCGTGTGGGAAGCCCAACGCATGTTCAAGATGTTGCCCAGACACTTCTTCAATTGGTTCAAAAAGACGCCAAGGGTGTCATTCATGTCGCTTCTCAGGGGGCTTGCAATTGGGTAGAGTTTGGAAAAGCTATTTTTGAGCTCAACGGGATCGCTGTAACTTCTCAAAATATTCAAGCTGTATTGGAAGAAAATTTAAAACGTTCGGCTCCGAGGCCCCCCTATTCATCTTTAACATCAGAAAGACTTCAGCGTGAATTTTCAATTGAAATGCCAAGGTGGCATGACAGTTTAGAAAGGGCCATTCTTAACCTGAAAAAAGAGTAATGTCATCCCGGGCGAGCGTAGCGAGACCCGGGATCCAGAAAAACCAGATCCCCCGATCAAGTCGGGGGATGACAAATAAAAATAAATCTTGACAAATGGCAAGACTTTGAACATACTTTGGGCATCTTTCAGGGCATCTTTCCTAAGCATCCCTGATATCATCACAAATTAAACATGAAATTTAAGTTTCAAAACAAAATTTTTCAATCCTAAAACTACGAGGTAATATTATGTCATCACCATCTAAACCCATTCGAAAGCCACAGCCTTCAAAGCCATCTTCCAATCCTACGCCAGAGCGAGAAGAGATGAACACTCCCCGAAGTCATGACCCAAGACCCAGTGCCCCAGCGAATCGGGGCAGCGAACTGTCTTTGAATGAGCTGAAAGAAATGCGCATTACAGAGCTTGCGCAATTGGCCAAAAAATTCAATTTAGAGGGTGCCGCCAGTATGCGAAAATCGGAGCTTATTTTTTCTGTTTTAAAAGCGCATACGGAAAATGGTGGGGTTGTTTTTGCTGAAGGGGTTTTGGAAATTTTGCCCGATGGGTTTGGATTTTTAAGGGCCGAAGATTATAATTATTTACCAGGACCAGATGATATTTATGTTTCGCCTTCTCAGATTCGAAAGTTTCAACTCAAAACCGGAGATACGATTTCTGGGCATGTCAGACCTCCGAAAGATTCCGAAAGATATTTTGCACTTTTAAAAGTAGAATCTTTAAATTTTGAATCTCCAGATATGTCAAAAGATAAAATTTTATTCGATAATTTAACGCCGCTCTATCCACAAGATGTCGTTAACTTAGAATATGAACCCAAAAATTATGCGACCAGGGTTGTAAATTTAATTTCGCCCATTGGAAAAGGACAGCGAGGTCTCATTGTGGCACCGCCCAGAACCGGAAAAACAGTTCTTCTTCAAAATATTGCAAATGCCATTACGCATAATCATAAAGAAGTAAAACTGATGGTGCTTCTCATTGATGAACGTCCGGAAGAAGTGACCGACATGGAGCGTTCTGTCGATGGGGAAGTGATTAGTTCCACATTTGATGAACCTGCCAGCCGTCACGTTCAAGTTGCTGAAATGGTCATTGAGAAAGCCAAAAGACTGGTTGAACACAAACACGATGTCGTTATTTTACTAGATTCTATTACCCGATTGGCCAGAGCCTATAACCAAGTGGTTCCGCCGAGTGGAAAGATTCTGTCTGGGGGGGTTGATTCTAACGCACTGCATAAGCCCAAACGTTTTTTTGGGGCCGCTCGGAATATTGAAGGGGGCGGAAGCTTAACCATTATTGCAACAGCTTTGATCGATACCGGAAGCCGAATGGATGAAGTTATTTTTGAGGAATTTAAAGGCACAGGAAACATGGAGCTTCATTTGGACCGAAAACTGATGGAAAAACGTATTTTTCCATGTATTGATATTAATAAATCTGGCACGCGAAAAGAAGAGCTTCTTTTAGAGCAAGAAATGTTGTCTCGTATTTGGATTTTAAGAAAAGTGCTTCAGCCGATGAATACGGTAGATGCCATGGATTTCTTATTAGACAAACTGTCTGCCACCAAGACAAATAAAGACTTTATTCAGTCGATGAATACTTAAAGTTTGGGAGATAGCCGCATAGAATTATCTTTCGAATGGGAGGATCTACACCGGGCGGAGTGGCCCATGAGAAAGATAATTCTATGCGGCTATCTTACGACTTTCAGCTTGCAGACTGAATAAATCTTATGCTATACACATTTTAACTTTATGAAAAAAGGCATACATCCAAAATACGAAAAAACACAAATTGTTTGTAACTGTGGCAATGTCATTGAAACACGCGCCACCCAGGAAAACATTCGTGTTGAAATTTGTTCCACATGCCATCCTTTTTATACTGGAAAACAAAAACTTGTAGATTCTTCTGGGCGTATTGAACGCTTTAAGCAACGTTACGCCAAAACAAAAAAAGATTAGCCACCTTTTTTGACATCCTAACCCTATGGACCCGTCTTATCTTACAAAGCTAGAGAAGTTAAAAACGCGTTTTCAAGACATTGAAAAAGAATTGTTAGATCCTAAAATCGCCTCAAACCCAACAACTTCGAAGCAACTTATGAAAGAACGGGCGCAATACATTGAAACCATTGAGGCGTATGATGCCTATTTGAAAATCCTAGCCGATTTAGAATCCAATCAAGAAATTTTAAAGAGTGACGATGAAGAAATGCGGGCCCTGGCACAGGAAGAATTAGATGTGTTGGAACAAAAGAAAAAAGATCTCGAAGAAGAATTAACCGTTTTACTTTTGCCAAAAGATCCCTTGGATGAAAAAAACGTAATGCTTGAAATTCGTGCTGGGACCGGAGGAGACGAAGCCTCTCTTTTTGCGGCAGAACTTTTTCGAATGTATTCAAGATACGCGGAAATCAAAAGATGGAAGGTTGAAATTTTAAGTGGGTCTTCGACAGGTGTAAAAGGTTTAAAGGAAGTGATTGCGATGATTTCTGGTGACCGTGTGTATAGTCATTTGAAATTTGAAAGTGGTGTGCATCGTGTGCAGCGTGTTCCCAAAACAGAATCCCAAGGCAGAGTGCATACATCTGCAGTAACAGTTGCAGTTCTTCCGGAAGCAGATGAAGTCGAAGTTGAGCTTCTCCCACAAGATTTAAAGATTGATGTGTATCGTTCATCTGGCCCAGGGGGACAAAGCGTGAATACAACAGATTCGGCGGTTCGAATCACGCATATTCCTTCAGGCGTTGTGGTCAGTTGCCAAGATGAAAAATCGCAACATAAAAATAAAGCCAAAGCGCTTAAAATTTTAAGATCCAGACTGTATGATTTTGAAATAAGAAAACAACAAGCAGAAAGATCACAAAGTCGAAAAAGTCAAATTGGTTCAGGCGATCGATCTGAAAAAATTCGAACGTATAATTTTCCACAATCTCGCGTTACAGATCATCGCATTGGACTCACCCTTCATAGTTTAGATCAAGTGATGGGCGGCGATTTGGATTTAATGATCCCTAAGCTTCAGAGCTATTTTCAAAATCTTCAAATTCAAGAAGACACACAAAAATAACATGAAACAATCTGTTTGGACTGTGAAAAAACTCTTAGATTGGGCGGAAACCTATCTTAAAAATCAGGGCTTTCAAAAGCCCAGAATCGATGCCGAATATTTATTGGCAGATGTTTTGCAAAAAAAAAGGCTTGAACTTTATCTTAAATTTGATCAACCGCTCTCCGTTGAAGAACTTACAAAATTTAAAGCGTATTTAAAACGGCGTACATTGTTTGAACCTCTTCAATATATTTTAGGCCATCAAGCGTTTTGGTCATTCGAATTTAAAGTAGGTCCTGGCGTTCTCATTCCTCGGCCTGAAACAGAATTTTTGGTTGAAACCGTCTTAAAAAGTATTCCTAAAGATGGCCCCGTTCATATTCTAGACTTATGTACCGGAAGTGGTGTGATTCCGATTACAGTAGCTTTAGAGAGAAAAAACGCCAGCTTTGTTGCGATTGATTCTTCTCAAAAAGCATTGAGGTATGCAAAAGAAAATGCAAAAACCCATGGGGTGGAAGATCGTATTCAGTTTTTGGAAGCGAATCTTTTTGACCCTTTGTCTTCGAAAGATATTTTCGATATCATCGTGTCGAATCCACCGTATGTAGCAGAAAAAGAGTGGGAAACCCTGGATAAAGAAATTTTGATGTTTGAACCCAAAGAAGCTTTTGTGGCGGGACCCGAGGGGACCGTTTTTCATTATACGATTTTAAAGAAAGCGAAGTCTTTTTTGAAAAAAGGGGGAACTCTTTTTTTGGAAATATCTCCTGAGCAAAGTTTAACTTTAAAAACATTTTGTAAGGATTTAAAAGGGGTTATATCTACCGAAGTATTGTGTGATTATACACATCGCGAAAGGGTATTGCGTCTTAGTCATGGATAAAATTTTTATTGAAGGGCCCAATCAGCTTTTTGGGAAAGTTTCGATCAGTGGCGCAAAAAATGCAGCACTTCCTATTTTAGCGTCCAGTCTTTTGGCCAAAAATACATCGATTTTTAAAAACATCCCCAAATTGGGAGATGTAAAAACCATCTTAATTTTATTGAAGCACTTGGGCGTTCAGGTAGAGGTCACCCAGGATGCCATCAAATTGTGTTCCGATGCAGTCCAGCGTTTTGAAGCACCGTATGATCTTGTAAAAACAATGCGTGCTTCTATTTTGGTTTTGGGCCCCTTGATTGCGCGTTTTCACCGGGCAGTTGTTTCTTTGCCGGGGGGATGTGCCATTGGGCAGCGTCCTGTGAATTTGCATTTAGACGCGCTTCAAAAATTGGGTGCTGAGATTAAACTTCAAAATGGATATGTGTATGCAAAATCAAAGCGTCTTATTGGGACAAAAATTAAATTTGAATCTGTGACTGTCACCGGGACCGAAAACATTATGATGGCAGCAACGCTTGCAAAAGGGGGGACCCAAATTGTAAATGCCGCCTGCGAACCCGAAGTCATTGATCTTGCGAACGCCTTAAATGCCATGGGGGCTCGAATTTCAGGTGCGGGGACGCGTGTGATTGAAGTTGAAGGGGTAGAAGCACTTCAAGGTGTCAACTATTCTGTGATGAGTGATCGGATTGAAGCGGGTACATTTTTAATTGCTGTTTCTGCAACGGGAGGCGATGTTTTAATTCAAAATTGTAATCCAAAGTATTTAAGTGCCGCAATTGATGTATTGAAAAAAGCGGGTGTTAAAATTCAAGAACAGGTGTCTTCGATGCGAGTTCAGTCAAATGGAGACCTCACTGCGATTAAGGTTGAAACCGAGCCTTATCCAGGATTCCCAACCGATTTACAAGCACAACTTATGGCGATGTTGACACAAGCTAATGGGAAAAGTGTGATTTATGAAAATATTTTTGAAAATAGATTTAACCATGTGGCTGAGATGCAAAGAATGGGTGCCAAAATTCGAATTCAAGATCACAAGGCGCATATTTTTGGGAAAACACCTTTAACCGGTGCACCTTTAATGGCAACAGATTTGCGTGCGAGCGCCTCTTTGGTGATTGGAGGATTGGTTGCCAAGGGTCGGACTGAAATTTCGAGGGTTTATCATTTAGATCGTGGCTATGAAGCTTTGGAAGAAAAACTAAAAGTGTTAGGTGCAAATATCTTTCGACAGAAAGAAGGTAAGGAGGTCGCAAATGCTGAAAGAGTGTCTTTTTTGTAAAATTATAGCAGGCAGTATCAAAAGCGAAAAAGTGTATGAAGATGAACATGTTTTTGCATTTAAAGATATTCATCCCAAAGCTCCCATTCATGTTTTGATTGTTCCCAAACAACACATCGATTCATTGGCAAAATTAGATGAAAGTAATGCCGATGTCTTAAAACCTGTGTTTTTAGCAGCGCAGAAAATTGTGAAAGAAGAGGGCGTTCTTGAGCGGGGGTTTCGAACCGTTTTTAATTGTAATCCCGAAGGGGGGCAATTGGTGTATCACCTGCATTTGCACCTGCTGGCCGGAAAGCAGTTAGGTGGCGGTATGGGCGCGTAAGATGTCCAAAAAAACCTCATCTACGTCGTTGCCCTCGTCGGCTCTCCTTCGACGTACGATTAAGTACGCCTCAGTCGCGCCTCCTCGGGCGCCTAGTATCTGAGGCTTTTTTGAACATCTTACTGAATTGTTGACTTTATAGGGGGTTACCCTATAGTAAGAACTTAATTTAGAAATGGGGTGATTTTTTTTGCCAAGTGTAAAACTTAAAGAAGGTGAATCATTTGAAAGTGTTTTCAGGCGTTTTAAAAAACAATGCGAAAAAGCCGGTATCCTTTCTGAAATCAGAAAGCGAGAGCATTATGAAAAACCCAGTGTTCGATTAAAAAAGAAGTCTGCTGCTGCACGCAAACGTGCTCAAAAAACAACAAGACGACCCAAATATTATTAATATGTCTATTCAAGAACAGCTTACGGCTGCTTTAAAAGATGCCATGAAAAGTGGAGACACTGTACGTGTGTCTGCTATTCGTATGTTGAGAGCCGATATTAAGAATAAAGAAATTGAAGTGAAGGGCCCCCTTAAAGATGCAGATGTCATTGCTTTGATTCATAAAAGAATTAAGAAACATAAAGAATCCATTGATCAATTTGAAAAGGCCAATCGGCAGGATTTGGTAGAGCAAGAAAAAAAAGAACTCGCTGTTTTAGACCCGTATTTACCCAAACTTCTTTCTGGCGCTGAGCTTGAAAAAAAACTTCAAGCCATTCTGGATCGTGTGGGTGCAACCTCAGCCAAAGAGATGGGGCAAGTGATGAAAGCCATTCAAACTGAGCTTTCAGGGCAAGTGGACATGAAAGAAGTCAGTCAGCTTGTTAAAAATAAATTATCTTAAATGTCATTTATTCCGCAAGATTCGCTTGATGAAATTCGAGAAAGAAGCAGCATTGTTTCCGTTATTTCTCAGTATGTGAATTTAAAAAAAGCAGGGGTTAATTACAAAGGTCCTTGTCCGTTTCACGCTGAAAAAACCCCCTCCTTCATTGTCAGCGAAGCAAAAAAAATTTACCATTGTTTTGGCTGTGGTAAGGGTGGAAATATTTTTACCTTTTTAATGGAACATGTTGGGCTTTCATTTCCTGAAGCCATTGAGCGACTGGCAGGCGAGTTAGGGATTTCTTTAGAAAAGTATCAAAAACAAACTTCCCAACAAACGCATCCATCAAAGCGGGAACACTATTTTCGTATCAATCGAGCCGCCATGCTTTTTTATGAAAAACAGCTGCAAAAAAATACAAAAGCACAGAAATTTTTGAATGATCGTGGCTTAACTCCCAAAATGATTCGAGACTATCATTTAGGATTTGCGCCAGAAGGGTGGCGAAATCTTTTAGAGTTTTTTAAAAAGAAAGGTGTTTTACAAAAAGACCTTTTGGATTTAGGCCTTGTGGTGCAAAAAGAAAACTCCAAAACAACCTATGATCGATTTCGAAATCGAATTATTTTTCCGCTCTTGGATTTGGCAAATCATGTTTTAGGGTTTGGGGGGCGTGTGATTCATGATCAAGATCAACCCAAATATTTGAATTCCTCGGAATCTGAAATTTATAATAAAAGACGTCATTTATATGGTTTGTCCCAGGGCTTGAGCCAAATTACAAAAGAAGGCGTTATCCTTGTAGAAGGCTATTTTGATTGTTTATTGCCCCATCAATTTGGATTTAAAAACTGTGTGGCAACCATGGGAACGGCCCTATCGATTGAACATCTTCAAACCCTTAAAAAATATACGGATCAGTTTTTTGTTTTATTTGATCAAGATGAAGCAGGGTATATGGCTTCTGAAAGAAGTCTGTCTTTATTTTTAGAATGTGGCATATCCGCAAAAATAATTGAGCTGCCGCATCGGGGGCAAAAACCGCAAGATCCAGATGAGTTTTTATTAGACAAAGGAAAGGCGGCATTTGCTGTGCTCCAAAAAAAAGCGCGTCCTTTGCTTGAATTTATGATGGATCGAAAAATCCGAGCCATGGATCGATCTGCTTCTGGAAAAGCAAAAGTTGTGGAAAGCATTACGCCTTTTATTTCGAATTTGCCAAGTGCCATTGAAAAAGAAGAAATGGTCAAAAAATTAGCGGACAAACTTGGGGTTCAAGAAAAATGGGTTTATGCTGCGTTGGGATCCAAGTCTTTAAAACACGCAGACGTTCCTAAAAAATGGCAGGCGGATTTTGTGGCAGACAAAAATCCAATTGAGCTCGAAGTTATTGAATTCTTTATGCTTTTTCCAGAATGGGTGGCTTTGGCCGAGGCTCAAAATTTGCTTGATTTGTTTACAGATCCTGAGTTAAAAGAGGTGGCTTTGAATATCGCCAAGACTTATCAAGTGTATGAAAAGATTGATTTTTCTTCTATTTTAGGCAAAATTGAAAATTCATATTTGGTTTCTAGGTTGCGGCAGGGCGTTTTAGATAAAGAAATGCAGAACCAGACGAAGGATGAATGGTTTCAGGTATATGAGGCTTGTACACGTCGGTTATGGAAGAATCATTTGGAGCAAAAAGAAAAGCAGTTACTTAAAGAAATTCAAAATTTAGATCAAACATCTGAAGAAGAAACAAAAAAAATGAACTTGCTAACGGAGTATCAGAATATCGTTCGGCAAAAACAAGAGTATTGATAAAAAATAAGAGGTGCGGAATGGCAAAAAGACAGCAAAATATGATTTCATCTTCTAGAAAGAAAACAGTAAAAACGGTAGCTCCCGAAAAATCCTCCAAAAAAGGGGTTAAAGCCATAAAACAGCAAAAATCTCCTGTAGAAAACAAGCTTGAAGAAATGAAAGAAGTAAAGCAGCTCATTGAAATGGGACAAGAGCGTGGATTTTTAACGTATCAAGAAATTAATAAAGTTCTTCCCAAAAATATTATTTCTCCAGAAAAAATTGATGAAATTATGACGTTGTTTAATCAAATGGACATCGATGTGGTGGAATCTAAAGCGTCATTAAAAGAAAAAGATTCCGAAGGAGAACTCCCATCCGATGATGATGAAGATGCAACAGGGTTATTTGAAAAAGAAGATGAAGAATTTGAAGAAGCAGAAGAAACAGAAGTTTCAGTCAAAGCAGATGATCCCATTCGGATGTATTTACGAAAAATGGGATCTGTCTCTTTACTTACCCGTGAAGGTGAAGTTACGATTGCAAAGCGCATTGAAGATGGTGAAAACCTGGTCCTCAATGAACTTTTAAATAGTACCCTGGGATTATCAGAAGTTCTCTATGTTTTAGAGAACCTTAAAAAAGGGCAAATTCGGATGCGAGATGTCATCAAGGGGATTGATGAAGAAGACACGCTGATTAATGAAGAAGCCTATTTGGATAAGGTTTCTAAAACGTTTACGAAAGTAAAACGCCTGGCGGATAAAGTAAAACCCCTGAAAAAGAAACTTAAAAGTAAGCGTTTGAGCCAAGCTTTGATTCAGCAGACCGAAAAAAAATTAGAAAAACTAAGACAAGAACTGGTGGCACTCTTTTTAGAAGTGAACTTTAACCGAAAATCTTTAAATAAGATTGTAAGTCGAATCAGTCAATTTGTGTTGAGGGCAGAAGAAGCAGATTATGAACAGGAAGTCTTTTTAAGCCGTATCAATTGTAAAACAGAGTCGGACTTTAAAAAAGTAATAAAAACCTTTCGAAAAGGTGGAAAAGTACGTGCCAAACTTTTAAAAGATGCCGGACTTCGTCAAGAAGATGTTTTAGAAATTGATAAAGAATTAAAAAATGTTCACAGAAAATATCGTCGCATTGAGTTAGAAAGTGGACAAACAGTTGAAGAACTCAAAAAAACGTATTACTCGATTCGAAGAGGTGAGCGAGAAGCGGATATTGCAAAAAATGAATTGATTGAAGCCAACTTGCGGTTGGTGGTTTCGATTGCAAAGAAATATACCAACAGAGGACTTCAATTTTTAGATTTAATTCAAGAAGGCAATATTGGACTCATGAAAGCTGTAGATAAGTTTGAATATCGAAGAGGATATAAATTTAGTACTTATGCAACGTGGTGGATCAGGCAGGCCATTACGCGTGCCATTGCAGATCAAGCCAGAACCATTCGAATTCCTGTTCACATGATTGAAACGATTAATAAATTGGTGCGAACTTCTAGACAGCTTGTGCAAGAACTTGGCAGAGAGCCTTTGCCAGAAGAAATTGCAGAAAAAATGGAAATGCCTGTGGATAAAGTTCGAAAGGTTCTAAAAATTGCCAAAGAACCGATTTCATTGGAAACACCCATTGGGGAAGAAGAAGACAGTCATCTTGGAGATTTTATTGAAGACAAAAAAGTAATTAACCCCAGAGATGCTGTTATTAATCTTAATTTATCTGAACAAACACGAAAAATTCTTTCGACACTGACACCCAGAGAAGAAAAGGTATTGCGTATGCGATTTGGAATTGGTGAAAAATCAGATCATACGCTTGAAGAAGTGGGGAAAGATTTTGATGTCACCCGAGAGCGCATTCGGCAGATTGAAGCAAAGGCTTTACGTAAACTGAGGCATCCAAGTCGCAGTAAGAAACTTAAAGCATTTTCAGATGAGAATTAATTATATCAGACGCGCGACCAGGGCAACGACGCAGATGAACTTTTTTTACGAGTCTGGGGGGCCTGTAGCTCAGTTGGTTAGAGCTTCCGGCTCATAACCGGGTGGTCCCAGGTTCAAGTCCTGGCAGGCCCACTTTTTATATGTCTCAACTTTTATATTTATATATCGATGGCGCGTGTCGCGGGAATCCTGGTCAAGGGGGGGCTGGAGCAGCATTTCTTACCTCGGCAGGTGAGATCGTTTCAAAGCATAAAAAATTTTTAGGAGAATGTACGAATAATATTGCAGAATATGAAGCTTTGCTTTTGGGATTGCGTGCTGCAAAAAAACAAGAAGTTAAAGCTTTAGAAATTCGAGCAGATTCAGAGCTTTTGGTTCGACAAATCAATGGGCAGTACAAGGTTAAAAATCCAAATTTGCAAAAACGATTTATAAAGGCTATGAAGGCGTTAAAAGCATTTCAATATGAAATGGTTCATGTTCGTCGCGAAAAGAATAAAATTGCGGATCAATTGGCAAACGAGGCCATTGATGAACATGAAGCGATTTTGAAACCCATGGGATGATCGCTGTTTTTTGGTTGATCCAAAGAAGAGAGGAAAGTCCGGGCTCCGTAGGGTAAAGATGCTGGGTAACGCCCAGGGGGTTCTTTTGGAAAGAAGAATTCACGGAAAGTGCCACAGAAAATAAACAGCTTTGGCGTATCGGGTCATTCCCGCGAAAGCGGGAATCCAATACCCAAAGTTACGGTGAAAAGGTGAGGTAAGAGCTCACCAGTAGGAAGCGTAAGTTTCTTAGCTCGGTAAACCCCATCTGGAGCAAGGCAAAATAGAAAAAGGTGTTTGAAGCTGCCCGTTTCAAAGGTTGAGTGATCAACCTTCACCTTTTGGGTATGCCGCTTGAGGAAGACAGCAATGTCTTTCCTAGATGAATGATCGTCGCTTCGAAAGAAGTTACAGAACCCGGCTTATAACATGGGTTTCAAAATCGTTTCGTGATTCCTGCAAATAGATTGTTTCCCAGTAAATCTGCGCCAGAAAGCCCCACATGAACACCCGCAATAACATCCATATCTCGTTTTGTATGGTATTCAAGTATTGGCGTTAGAGAAAAGATACTTTCAATGTCATATCCCAGGTTTTCAAGATCCAGTCTGAGGTGTGCGTCGAATTCTTGCGTTAAGCGCCAAAGTCCCGTTGCATTTAAAGCGGCAAGGCCAGAGTTTTGATTTCCAATGCCCGCTTTTAAACTCCCCAAAAGCGCAAGATGTTCGGACACGCGTTTTTTCAGGTGTACTTGTGGGAACACAGAAAATGTATTGTCTTTGGTTAAAGACAAGGGACCTTTTCCAAAGAGTCCGACTTGAAGCCCTGCAGCCACCTCTGGATTTTTTGCATCTTCTTGTAAGGCTTCGTAGAGAAAGCCAGGAAGAATGCCACCAAATTGAAACCCTTGATTGCTCTGTGGAAAAGCGCTGAGGGCGGCAGATATCATCCACTTGTCAAAATATGTTTTTTTGGCCTGTGTTAATAAATTAAACCCTGTGCCAGAAGGGAGGTTCCGATATTCTAAAATAGCGTCCCCCTCTATGAGATTTTTTGGAAGAATTAAAGAGCGATGAATGCGAGATGCAGGAATTTGATTGATCGGGGTAATGATCGGTTGTTGTGTAATGAGTTCTTTTTTGGGGGGAACAGGTTTTTGGGATATTTTAATTTCCGCGTGTAAAGGTGCCCCGAAAAAGAAAAACACTAAAAAGAATATACTTAATTTTTGAACCATACATGCCTCCTTGGATTTTTGATCCTTCTTTATTTTTTTGATTATAAAGAAAGAGGCACGTAGGGTTCAAGTGTAATCGTCTTAGGCAGCTTTCTTTTGAACTTTGTCAACTTCTTGGTTGCAGTCTTGTTTATAGTGATCGATTTCTTGATCGACCCCTTTTACTTGTGCGCTGAGGTGATCTGCTTTACCCATCAGTTCTTGTATACGAGGATTTCCAATGATGTCTGTGCTGGGTGATTTTGAAAGCCCAATCACTTGCTGCCCAAGTTGTGCACATAAGTCTTGGTATTCTCGGTTCAATCTATGTTTTTTGGCATTCAGTGCGGTCAAATGGCCTGCTTCTTTGGCCCGAATAGAAAGCACTTTGCTTTCTTCAAGGGTGTATCGGCCTGCCTTTTGTATCCACTGTTTGAGTGATCCCATCAAACCCGACATGGATTTCATGAGTTCACCATTGCCTTGGTATTTTACGTTCTTCATTGCTTCCTCCTAATTATGCAGCACGTTTATACGTTTCTTTGATTTGCTGCGATTCAAGTTTTTTAATCTTTTCATCTTTTCGATCAAATTCCTGTTTTACTTTAAAAGTGAACTGGTTAAATGCGTCTGCAAGTTCTTGAAACTCATCAGACTTTCGAATTTGAAAAGGTTTTGTATTTGCAACACCTTCCGCCAGTATTTTGTGAATGCGATTTTGGATCGCATAAATCGGGCCTGCAATTCGGTGTGTAATAAAAATACCAACGAGAGTGATCAGTCCAATGGTGGATAAAAAGATCACGAGTAAATTCTTATTTAAAAAGTTTTGTTCAATTTCGATCAGTTTTTGTGCCATGGGTGAAGTAATCGCTCCTGATTCAATCAGCGGGGTTAAATTTAAATGAATATAGTATTTTGCGGCAATGACTGTGATGAGGCACATGACACTGGCAACAGCAATGAGAAGGCCAATATAGCGTGCTTGAAAATCCAGATTAATTAAATAATTTCGTCTTCGAAAAAGGTTTTGCAATCGATTTACCATGATTTTAACCCTCCGGTTTCAATCGTAAATGCCATGGCAGGTGTTAGGAGGCGCCCACTTTTTTGATCAATGGCCATGACATTCATGTCAAATTGACGATACGCGGTTTCAAAATAAGGAATTTTTAAAACACCCTGATGTAAGGGCCCAAAGGCTTTTTGTTTAATTTTCTTTTCTTTTTCGGATGCCAGACTTCGGGGTGTGAGTGTGAGTTCTGCCAAATACAATGCATTACTTTTTGGGACGGGCATTTTCCATTCTAAAGCAACGTGCCCTTTTTTCAGTTGAATGTCTCGGTTTAAGACAATGACATTGTTAATGGTTTTCCAAGAGAGTTCGAAAAGCTGTGTTTGACTGCTGGCTAAATAGAGTGTGTTTTTTGAAAGCGCAATGCCAATCGGCAGGGTTTTAAAAATTTCTGAAAATTGAAAATTGGTGTTCGCGACATATTGGCCAATGTATTGTGTTTTGGACCAATCCAATACATGAAGTTCATATTTGTTATTCATGAGGAACATAAGATCACGGCTTAGATTCATCCCCCCATAGAGTGCATTCCCAGGAACGGCAATTTCCTTCTGGGCGTGGTTCCAAGCAGAGGGCATATAGGCCTGAATGAGAGAATCTTTTCCATTGGTAAATGAAACATAAATTGTATTTTGAACGGGATTCGCCCACATTTGAGAAAGGTCCATGTTTTGAGGAAAGTCTTTCGATGTCCCAATTAATTTGATTTGAAAATCATTCTTTTGAGCGTGAATACGGTAAATCTTTAAATCTTTTGAAATCCCAAAAAGAAGAGCGTCGTCGAGTGGGGATACGGTAAGCGCTTGAATTTCAATTGCGTCTTTTGAATACCGCCTGAGGTCAAAAACAGTTTCTGTATTAGGGGTGAATTGAATGAGTTTTTGGCCTAAGCTAATCCACAAGGTATCCGATTTTGGATGTGCTGTGATCGATGTCATGGACTGAATATATTGTCTAATTTTTGCTTTATAGTCTAAAGAGGCTGCTGTCAGAAGTGTTGCTCTTTCAAATAAAATGGGATCATGAAAAGAGGTTTGGTCTAAAGCAATCAGGCTTGGATGCGCATTTAAGAAAAAAGCATTTTCACCATTTCCAATGCGGCGTTCTAAGGTTGTAAGTGCAAATAATAACCCAATCACGAGCACAAGAAGGACACTCATGCGCCAGAGAAATGTGTGTTTAGCCATTGTCATTGTAAGATAACCCCTTTTTTCAGTCCAAAAACGTACCGTACCGCTTACTTTCAATTATAAATAGAATGCTTTTGAAGTCAATAAGGTGCCCAAAATTGTTACAGCGTTAGATTTCGACGAAAGTGCTGAATGTACAAAAATGTATAGTAATATTCAATAGATAGGAAAGAACCGAAAATGAATCGAATTGGAAGTGCGTAGTTTTTTAACAAAATTTTAATTTATGTCTAAAAGAAACACATACCTTGCCCTATATGTAACTCATTAAAATAACTTATATTTTTTTATTTTTAAGAAAAAGCGAAGCTTGGCACAAAGCTTGCTTTATACGAAAGTCACATAAATCTCGAACACCTTCTGTCAAATTTACACAACACAACGATACCTTATATTGAAGGAGTTGAGTCGCCCGGCTCAGCTCCTTCTTTTTTTTTATCATTCATTGTTAGGGAATTCGAATGTGATTTTTTGAAAAAGGTGCTTGTTTTAAGGCTTCTTGGGCGCGGTAAAACCCATATTCCCATTGTTTGAGGGCATATTTTCTAAACGCATTTAAATCTTTCGGAACTCTGTGTAAGATTTTTCCTCGAAGGTAATCGCCAACAGGTTCAAAACCGTGGTCTTTCATTGCTGGCGTATAATCCGTAAAATCCACCCAATGATCTACAGCTTGTGCTGTAATATAAGTGTAGCGTTCAATATTGTCGTAGCCATAAAAATGACGTAAGACGACTTGATCAATGAATCCAAATCGTGGCGAATAAGGGATGATGATTTTCTTAGAAAGATGCCTGGCAAGTTCAAGGGGATATAAATTAATACTTCCACTTAAGTAGTATGTCCCCTCTTTGCGGAATGGATTTATTAAAAAAGGATCTGCAATGGCTGCTCTGGCAGCTAAATCTGCTGTCCAGTGCATGATTGTTTCTGTCTCAGGGATTAAAAATGAGTCTGGATAGAATCTTGAAATGTTCGATTTAAAATTTTCCAAAAAAGAAGCTGTTTGATCATCTGTGAAAAAGACTTCTTTTAAAATCTTTTGGTGTGTATTTTGGAGAGGACGCGTATGGGGATCGATTAGAATTTTTCCTGCCGTCATTAAAAGTCTTGGAAAGGTAGAGGAAAAAGGTTTTTGAAAGTTGACCAAATTCATGGGGTCATCAATTCGAAAAATGGATTTTTCAAGGAAATTTGGGATAAAAGTGTTGGGGCGATGCGTCCATTTTCCATAAAGGTAGCGAACTTGCATACGAATCAGATGCGACATTAAATAAGGGATAGAAAGCCTATTTGGTTTTACCGTATGGATAAAATCAAAAAAATCTTTGGTTTGAATAAATGCTTTTTGGTCATCTGAACTTGGAAAGCGGTTGATGACAGCACAGGCCAAGCCGCCTCCACAGGTCCCAATGAGAAGATCAGGTTCATAGCCCATGTGGCGCACACCGGCCAGCATGCCTAAATGAATCGTAAAATTAAAGCTCCCCCCACCAAAAATCAAACAGCATTCAAAGGGAGGTGATTTGGACATGATGGATATAGTCTATTTCATTTTGCCCTAAATTGTCACCTTGCCAAGAAGTTTAACGCCAAATACGCCTCTAAAGTAGAAAAAACCGAATCATTTCAAGGAAGCGTATTTTGGCACGAAGCTTGCTGCTATGTGGTGCTGGAGGTCGATATGAAGATAGTACGTTTACTGACATTTTTATTTGTTTTTGGGATCATTTTTTTAGCCAATGCCGAAGAAGCCACACAGTCTGGAACTTTGATTCAAAAACCACAGCCTGGCGTGAAACGAACCAGTGTGATTACAGATTTTCAATGGATTCGCGATTTAAATAAAATTCAAATGCAAGGGTATAAGTCTGCCACACAGTACGCAAAGTTCCATGTCAAAGGAACCTATAAGTTTTCAGACATTACCAATGTATCTTTAAACATTCCTTTTGGATTTTTCTATCAACAGGATGATTATTCGGGATTGGGGCAACGTCAGGTGACCAAAATGAATTGGATTTTGGATCGCGTGAAGGCAAGTTTGGATGCCAAACTTTTTCCAGACACTCTTTTAGGGGATATTTCTTGGAATGTAAAATTGAACACGCCCACGATTTTGGGCAGTATTGCAAGGAGCCAGCGGTTTTATAATCATACCGATTTGTCTTTAGGGCTTACCAATTTTTTACGTGTTCAAAGTTTACCCTTATTTGTATTGGGGTCTTTTTCTTGGATCAAAAAGTTTGATGCCAAGTACCAAGAGGAAGTTAGACGATATGGCGATGAATTTTCTGGATCTTTTGGGTTAGGATATAGCGTGCATTCCAAGATTCATCCAAATTGTTCGCTTCAGTATTCTTATGTAGGGCCCATGGAAACGCGTCAATTTGGGATGGTTTCAAAAACAGATTCAGGTGCACAAGCGGTACACGTTGTACCCGCGCTTTCCATTCCCCTTACTTATAATTTTTCAATCAATGGCATTGCCAGAGTCTTATTGTATCGTTCTGAAGTTACAGGATTACCCAATGCGACGCCACTTTGGGGAAGCTTTGAAGACGAAGGCGATTTATCCATTACGTTGGGTGCCCGTTTGGGGTTGATGTAATAAAACATCTGAGATCGTTTGTGTTTGAAAGGTCCAAACCTTTGCATTCTTAAATTGCCAAGCGTTTGAAGGAAGCCCCGCTTTTTGGCCCAGCATTCCCAAAAACTCTCCAACATTCCATTTATGTTGCGTGGCTATTTCTGGAAAAAGATAACCTGTTTTGTTTTCGACTGTTAAATAAAGTCCGTGATGCCCCAGTTGAACATCTGCCATATCTGTAACAGGTTTAAAGTCGTATATATAAATAATTTCAATTTGAATGGATTTCACTTCTCCGCGTTGAATGGGAAGGTTGTTTGGATCTCCTGTGCCTGCTTGAATGACCATGTTTTGAAGGACCAGGCATAAAGGCTCTTTTTCTTCAAATACGCCTGCTTTCCCACGAAGTTCTTCATGGCTATAAAGCCGTACAAAAAGAGCTGCTTTTTTTTGGAAAGCTTCTGGGAGTGTTTGGGGGAGGGGCGGAATTTTTCTGGTTTCTACGTATGTTTCAAGGGTTTGATGTGCAAAATTTATAAGATCTATTTTTTCTTTTTGAGAAAATAGGGTCATTTAAAAACGGTAACATATTGGCCCACCCTTTGCAAAATACTGAAGAGAAATGCAGTCCCTTTATTTTTCAAAAAGACTCTATGTCTTAGGTGTTTTGAGCTTGATCTTGCTGGTTCGTGCTTATGTTTGGAAGCCGCCACTCCCTAAAATCGATGACGGTTTTGCCTATAAAGTATGCGCAACGGTCGGATTTCCGACGGAGAAAAGTTTACAAGGTACAAAAATAATTTTTGAAGACCTCTCTCTTCACGACCAAAAGGTTTGGGGGCGGCTGAAGGCTTGGGCGGCACCGAATCATGCTGAAGCTTTATTTCGCGTCGGGAATCGCCTTTGTTTTGATGGGGTGATTCGAAAAGTTCATAATTTTGGAATTCCAGGTGAATTTGATTCCGAAAGATGGCATCTGACCCAAAAAATTTGGGGCCGCGTGAATCTCAAAAAAAACACAAAAATCGTATTTCAAAAAAATGTGGGAGGATATTGGATTCAACATTTTCGTCAAAAATTAGTGCGGCGTTTTGAAAAGGAATCTTCTGGAAAATATATTTTGGCGTGGACGTTGGGGGTGAAATCTCTTCTTTCGGAGCGTTTTAAAAACAAGCTTATTCGAACTGGGGTCATTCATTTATTTGTTGTTTCTGGATTACATGTAGGGCTGGTTTTACTTTTTATTTGGACGCTTGGGTTTTGGGTTCTTTCCAGGTTCGAGTATTTTCTTTTGTATACGAATATTCAAAAAATTTTAGCAGGTATATGTATTTTTTCTTTACCTTTGATCTACATTTTTTTTGGAGGGGCTATTCCTGTTGGGCGAGCAACGCTGATGGCGTTTTTTGTGCTTTTAAGTTTTTTTGATGGCTCTCAAAAAGCTTCTTTTTATGCCTTGGTTTGGAGTCTTATTTCTATTTTATTTCTACTCCCCCAAAGTTTATTTGATCCTTCTTTTTACCTGTCTTATGCGGCGGTTATTTCACTTTTATTTTTTACGCCACGGTATCCTTCAAAATTAAAGACCTATGTGTTTTCGCTTTTGACTGCTTATTTGGGAACATTGCCTTTGGTGGCATACTATTTTCATCAGATTTCATTGGTTTCATTCATTTCCAATTTTGTGATGATTCCATTTGTCAGCTATGTGCTTTTACCCTTGTCATTTGTAACTGCAGTGTTCCCAAAACTTTTACCCGTGTATGATGTTTTCATTTGGATTCTGGAAAACTTCGTTTCAGTTTTTTCAAAAATGCCTTTTCATGCCATTTCTGTGTTGCCCCCGAATCTGTGGCAGGTGGGGTTGATGTATGGAATGCTCGTTGTATGGAAAATAACGATTATTCTTCAAAGGCAGCCATGGAAGGATTCAATTCGCGGAAGTAAAGCGCAGCCCGAAGGGCGAGCCATGAAGCGAATGAATTCTGCCCTGGTTGCCTTTGGGGTGATTATTATTATTTTATTTTCCTACGAGCTGCGCAAATGGATTTCAACTGACAAAAATCTTAAAATTTCTTTTCTCAGCGTTGGGCAAGGCGATGCCGTTTATTTCGAATTTCCAAATGGTACAAACATGATGTTTGATGCCGGGGGACTTTGGGGAAACTTCGATGTGGGAGAAAGACTTTTGGCCAGGTATTTACGAACGAAACTTACAACAAAAATTGATATTCTTGTTTTAACACATCCGGATTACGATCATATTGCAGGGGCAAAATATTTAATTGAAAATTTTAAAATTGGGCAAATTTGGGTATCGTTACTGGATTCAAAAAGTAAAACGTTTCATCACATCCTTCAAAGTGCCCGGGCAAAAAATATTCCTATTTTTAAGTTAACGGCACATACACCGTATTTTTCGCTGGGAGAGCTGCATCTTCATTTTTTAAATCCACCCGATACGCGTGCGTTGAAAATTAACAATCAATCTTTAGTTATGCAGCTGAAGTATAAAAATTTTACAGCACTTTTTACAGCAGATGCCCAAGAAGAAGTAGAAAACAAGCTTGTACAAAAAAACATTCAAAGCGTGCTTTTACAAGTTCCTCACCATGGTTCAAAAACATCCAGTACGGCAGGGTTCTTATCCAAGGTTCGCCCTAAAATTGCCGTGATCAGTTGTGGGAAGTTTAATCGTCACAAGCACCCCCATCCTACCGTTTTAAAGCGTTATTTCGATTCCGGAATTAAAATTTATCGAACAGATGAGGTGGGGACGGTTCAGGTGATTACAAATGGCCAAACGTATTTTGTAAGGGTGCATAAAAAAGAAAGGGGGTGATATTTTCTATACCAACGCTTCTAACTTCTTTTTTAATTCTTTAGGAATGGGAATTACTGTTTTCTTTTTGTAATCGTATGTGACTTGTATGGTTTTGGCTTGGGCAATTAGGCGGCCTGTTTTTTTCTCTTTGATTTCGTAATTGAAGATAAAACTTTTCTCTTTGAGGTCGCTGACGGTTGTTTTAATCACTAAAACTTCATTGAGAAATGAAGGCGACTTAAATGTACAGCTTTCTTCCGCTAAAATAAAAGGGCAGTCGGTTTGGAAGTTCTGGGCGGTATAGCCTAAGTGCTCACAAAAAGCCATTCGTGCTTCTTCAATATACGTAAAATAGGCGGCGTTATTGGTGTGGCCCAGCATATCAATATCAAAAAATCGAACTTTTAAAGTATGTTTTAAGGCTTTTGGCATAGGTGCAGTTTAAGGTGTTTTTAGGGGTTTTGTCTAGCTTCAAGACTGTGTACAAAAAATTGACAGATTTCATCGCATAACCCATTGAAATTACTTGCCTTTTTTTGGAATAAAAGTTGCAAGTGTGTTGTCCCGAATCATGAGGGGAAAAAGGGGGGCATTCTTATTACTTTTGGGGGCCAATGTCTATTTGGCTTCTGGCGGGTGTTCAAAACAACCCCCTAGAATCATTCAGTATCAAGATTTCGCGATTCAATACCATATTACAGCCGAAGCAGGGGAATCTAAAGAAGATACCTTCCTCAGGCAAAATGATGCTTTTTCAATGAACTGCCAAAAGCATTTAAAGCTCGTTGAGCATGTTCGAAAAACACATGTCATGGGGAGTCAGGTGGATCTTTATGACAGGCTTCGAACAGCCATGATTCAAGTCCTCCAAGAAGGAAAATTGCCAACACCCTTGGTGGTTGCAAATCACGATAAAACAGAACTTGAAGTATTTTATCAAGGAGAAAGGCTACACTATGCCCCGCCTGTTTTATTAAGGTATGTTTCTTTCATTTCAAATTTTGATTCTGTCCCTTATTTTTATACGGGAGAAGATTTTTGTAAGGAAGCTTCTCATTTCTCAAGCGTGATTCAACAAAAACTGATTACCTCTTTAAGCGATGTGCCAAATACGGTAAATCTTGAATCTCTTTTTCATAAGAGTATTTTTCGATATTTTGTAGCTGGGCTCGATCCCCATTCAGGCGTTCAAGAAAATGCAGAACATTGGTATAAAAAAAATGGTTTGCAGCGTTATTTGGAAAATGGCAGGCATGATAATATTTATTATGAAGAGGCATTGTTTCAAGTGGGCGAAGATCGGATTCAACCTCAATGGGTTGAAAATTCAGATATTTTAAAAATTGAAATTTTAGATTTTTCGAATGAAGATTTTGGTGCGGAATTTAAGGCCATTTATGAAAAGGCCACACAGGAAAAGAAACCCAAGGCTTTGATTCTAGATTTAAGGCGAAATGGAGGGGGATTTGCAGATGCCTCGGCCCAATTGGCCGATTTATTTATTTCAAAAGGGCTTTTATTAAATTTTATGGTCAAGGTGGGAGATCGCTTTGAACCTTCGCCGACGGTTGCGCTTCCTGGAAATGAGATTCCAGGGATTGGGCAAATTCCAGTGATTGTTTTGGTGGGGCGATTTTCTGCGTCCTCTTCAGAAACGTTTGCTGCTGCGATGAAGGACAATGGGGCAGCCATTGTGATTGGCGAAGATACTTTTGGAAAAGGAACCGGGCAGTTTCAAACGCAAGTAAACCAGATGACGGAGCTTACAGAAAAAGGTTTAAATGAGATTAGTTCTGTTTTGACCTTAACGACGTTTTATACATTTTCTCCCAATGGCGATGCACTTCAATTGAAAGGTGTGGCGCCACATATTGAACTTCAAGATCAGGCATTTTTAAGCTATGGGAATTTTCGAGAAAAGTCTTGGCATCATGCCTTATCTACCGCTTCATTTACAGATTTACCTAAAAATTTCCAAGATGAAATGAATCCCCTGACCGCCATTTGGAAAATGAAGTTGGATCAATATTTTTCAGACCGTGAGAAATTTCGCTTACGCGATTTATACGAAGCCTTAAATCCTTAAAAAATGTAAACCCGTTGACAGTCGTTTTACCTTTATGTAACCCTTAAATATACTTATACTCATGCACAATGAGCAGCGGGTGATAGGATGGTGTATTGGGAGGATCTACACCGGGCGGAGGGGCCCAAGACAAAATAACATTATCCCATGTCACAGCAGAGGAGAATATTTTGTTATATAAAAGCGTAAAAGGAATGCACGATCTCATTCCTCCAGCCTCAAAGCTGTGGTCAAAAATCGAAAAAACTGCACAAACACTTTTTGAAAGTTTTGGGTTTCAAAAAATTGTAACCCCTATTGTAGAAGAAGCCGATCTTTTTATGCGAAGTGTTGGGGAAACTTCTGAAGTTGTCCAAAAACAAATGTATGTTTTTAAAGATAAAAAAGACAAAACCTTGTGTTTGCGTCCAGAGGGTACAGCCTCTGTCGCCAGAGCTTATGTGGAGCATCGGTTATTTCACCCAGAGCCCTACCAAAAATTGTATTATTGGGGGCCGATGTATCGTTATGAACGAATGCAGCAGGGGCGGTACAGACAGCATTTTCAGGTGGGGGTAGAAGTTTTTGGAAGCGCAGATCCTAGAATTGATGCTGAAACCATTTATGTTTTATCGCAATTTTATCAAAAATTGGGCATTTCTAATTTTCAAACAGAAATCAATTCCATTGGGGATGCAACGTGTCGGCCCAAATTTCGAGATCTTTTGGTTTCGTATTTTAAAAAGTATGAAAAAGATCTTTCAGAAGATGGGAAACTGCTTTTAGAAAGAAATCCTTTGCGTTTATTTGATTCCAAAGAAGAGGCCATTCAAAAAATATGTCAAAGTGCCCCAGTGATTACCCAGCATTTGTGTGTACCCTGTAAAACACACTTTGAGGCCGTACAAAGAGCATTAACACAACTGAATGTGTCTTATCATGTAAACCCCC
>Ga0155199_1060_pt1 | contig 24425 bp, 31 predicted proteins | sample RifCSPhighO2_02_FD_106167 | JGI IMG/M metagenome (GOLD analysis project Ga0155199, IMG submission 106167) | Deltaproteobacteria bacterium RIFCSPHIGHO2_02_FULL_40_11
CGCGCCAGCTACAGGGATTTTGAGCTGGCGGTCTTTGAAGTGCCGTCCAAAGGCAACGAATCCCACTGGAAGCCCGCTATTTTTCCAGTAGATGAGATTGGCAACGATCATTTCATTCCGACGTGATAAATTTGTCCAATACCAGTTAAAATTCACCCAATACTTTCCCTCATTACCAGGAAAAATTTGGTGAATGTTCTCAAAGTTTTGTGGATTCAAGTCTCTTAGCTCGATCATTGGAGGAAGTCTAAGATAAATTACATTCCTTGTCCACATTTGCACTCATCCATCGGTTCTATTAGATTAAATGAATGGGGCAAAAATATAGAATAGAACCTCTATCTTTAGATAATGATCTCCTAATTGCTAAAGTTTCAAAATTAATTTCAACGATTGGCAAGCAAGATAAAACTTATTTTTTTGCTTCTGCCGAAGATGTTAAAAATGAATATGTTGCTGGGTGTGAATATTGTCTTCTCACAGAAGATGATGCTTTAGTAGCGCTATGCGATTGGAATTGGAGCCATGCCACCGATGACTTAGTCAATATGCTGGTGTGGGTTAAACCCATATTTTGGAGTAATTCGGAGTTAAAATCTTTTTTAAAAGCGTGTTTTTCAGAAATTAAAAAACAAGCTAAAATTAAAAACCTCAATTCTGTTATATTGCAATCCCGTGTAACAGAGCTTCAATCACATAGAAGTTTCTTTGAATCTTTGGGTTTTGAATGTGGGTTCACGAGTTATTTAATTGAAATTGATTTTTCTAATATTAAAGCTGTAAAGCGCTCAAAATATAAAATTAAACAGTATGATCATCTGGAGCTTGATGCCTGGAAGAGAGTGGTAAGGGCGCTTTTCCCAAATACCAAGGATAGTTATTTTTCTAATGAATTAAAGCTTATGAGAAAAGATGATTTTATGGCGCTTGCTTACAGAGAAAATAATCCTGAGGGCTTGATTCGGTGTGTTATTAATCACGAAGAAAATAATTTTTATGGTTTTCACGATTCTTGGATTCAAGAATTCATTGCACTAAAAAATAAAAAAACTCTTAAACTAGAGTTATTGAATTTTGCTAAATGCCACTTACAACAACAGAATATTAGAAAATTCAAATGGGCAACTCATAGTGAAAAGGAGCTCGATCACCTTAAGAGTTTAGGGTTTACTGTCTTCCAAAAACGTTTATATTATAAAAAGACTTTGATCTGCGCTGATTAGCATTATAGCCAGGTAAACAGCCAAGAAAAAAGAAAAAAAACAACTGTAACCATTGCTTTCACGCTGCTAACCGGACGTTATCGAAGATCAGTCATCGTCATTCTGAGCGCAGCGAAGAATCCCGACAAATAAGCAGATCGACTACTTTCATAGAATTTTCTGCTGCTAATTGAATAAAGTTATTATACTCACCACTAATAGATCCAGCAGGATTTAGGCGATCGGCAATCGTTTTTATAACAGCAAAAGGAATCCCAAGTTTTTTTGCAACTTGAGCAACTCCAGCGGACTCCATTTCAACAGCAAGTGCATGCGGATCTATCTTGGTAATATCCACTTTTCTTTGAAAATCTCCTACGAACTCGTTGCCAGAAAGAATGGAACCCGTATGAAATTTCAATCTAGGATTTGATTCTAATAATGATTTTAACAAAGTAAAAAATCTTGTATCAATCATGAATTCAGGCTTTTCTCTATCTTTTTGATTGAGTGAAACGAAGAGTTTTCCAGGGGCCATAAGAACGCGCTGTTCCTTGCCTGACCATATACTATCATGCTGAAGTACTTTACTTGCTAATACAATGTCTCCAATTTTCAAAAAATCTTGGAGGGCTCCAGCAACGCCCAGAAGTAATATGGCATCAAGGGGGTACTGTTCTGCTATTAATGCCGTAGCTAAAGCTGCATTTACAGTACCAACACCAGATTGTGTAATAATAAATTTATATTTTTTTATATTATATTCTTTTGCGTATATACCCAGTCTTTTACTAACAATGATATCGTGAGTTTCTGGGAAACATTTCAAAACTTCATTGAATTCTCTCTCCATTGCAACAAGGACAAGAAGATTATTATATTGAATCATCATAAAGATTATTTATCATTGAAAAAAAATTAAATAAAGCCCTCTGATTTGAGTAATTTCCGTTTGGTGTGGAGCCCGCCTTTTCCAGAATATCCCCCCAAGGTGCCATTCGAGGAGATGACGCGATGGCAGGGAATAACGACAGGGCGGGGATTTCGTCCCAGTGCGTTGGCAACTGCACGGTAGGCTTTGGGATGGCCAATTGCAATAGCGATATCTTTATAGCTTCGGGTTTTTCCTTTTGGAATTTTAAGTGTTTCCTTCCAAACTTTTTTATCAAAAGCAGTTCCTTTTAAATCTTCGATTAAATCATACATACTTTAATACATATTATCATAGTGCTTTTTATTTTAAAATAACCATTCTGGTAGATAAGAACACAGTATCGTTTTTTAAAAATACAGCATCCCAACATGGTCAAAAATACCAACGAATGATGAGAGAAGTTTTAAAGGGGTATGCTAAAAAATATGGAACATAAGCACCTAGTCTTGTTCAAGTTGATGCTCTAAAAATCTTATCCTTCGTTATCATTATTGTCCTGTTATAGATTGAAATGTGCTCCCTTCCGTCATTGCGAGGAGCCCAAAGGGCGACGCGGCAATCTCATTGAGTTCAGGATAGCAAAAAGCCTGTCTACTTCCACTCCATAACGACAATTTTTGCACTTGACAATTGTATCTTTTAGGATACAATCTATATTAGATGAATGTTATCCCTCGAGAACTGCTTGAATACGAAATAGAGAACGGCAGATGTCCCTTCTCTGAATGGTTGGACGGATTAAAAGATATAGCCGCTCGTGCCATCATTCGTAAGCGGTTAAACCGGATTCGAATGGGAAACTTTGGTAATACAAGATCTGTTGGAGAAGGAGTTTTTGAGCTAAAAATAGATTTTGGTCCTGGGTACAGAGTCTATTATGGATTAGACGGAGATACACTTGTTGTCCTCTTGTGTGGAGGGGACAAAGGTTCTCAAGAAAGAGACATCCGAAAAGCCACGGAGTATTGGCAAGATTATAGGAGATAAAACATATGCCTAAAAGAACTAAAAAATATGAGGAGTCCTTAATTGAAGCCTTAAAGGATCCTAAAGAAGCGGCAGCGTATTTAAATGCTCATCTTGAGGAAGCAGAAGAGAAAGATGCTGAAGAGCTTTTTTTAATGGCTCTTCGTGATGTTGCAAAAGCCTATGGAATGACTGAAATTTCAGAAAGAACTGAACTGGGACGAGAAAGTCTTTATAAAGCACTTTCAGAATCAGGGAATCCAAAACTAAGCACTCTCTGGATATTGTTTAATGCCATTGGCCTTCGTTTAATGGTAGAGCCCAAAAGAAAAGTGATTTAATCATGAAACTAAATATTTTATCTGGAATATATTTGTCAGAATTTCAAAATGGAGATGAAGCTGCATTAGTAGAATATTTAAAAGTAAAAAAAATTTCATATTTTACTCTTGGCATTCCCTATCCTTATAAGCACAAAGATGCGCTCTGGTGGATAAAAAATAAAAAACAAGAAACCAAACAACAAAAGCAACCCGTGGCATTTGCTATTAGGCAAAAAAATGGGGAGCTTATAGGTGGAATAGGTTTCGATGGTTTAAAGATTGGCAAATCACATAAGGCGGCATTGGGATATTGGTTAGCAAAACCTTATTGGGGGCAGGGCATTATGACTGCTTGTGCAAAAAAATTATGTGGGCATGCTTTTAAAAAATTCAAAGTAACTAAAATTATTGCCACATGTAATCCCAATAATATTGGTTCGGAGCGAGTTTTAATAAAAGGGGGTTTTAGACAAGAGGGATATCTAAAAAAAGATCATATAAAAAATGGCAAATATCGGGATAGTAAACTTTTTGCCTTAATCAGAACGTCTAAGTGATCTACTTTCATCGATGTGTTCAAGAATAAACTTCATCTTAAAGCCAATGTGCCGTCAGAAATAAAAACCACAGAATCTTTTAAATCAATAACGGTGGAAGTCGGGCTTAATTTTTATTGTATAAATTATTTTAATGCTGGAGAGAGGACTTGATCACCGGTCAAAAATTGCAGTTTCAATTTTTGCCGTCGATCCCGCCTCAGCGACCACCCGCAAGCGGGTGCCCGGTCGCTTCCGGCATTCAAGTCCTCTCTTTGATTGCAAACCATCCACTGGATGGTTTGCTCATGGTAAGCATAAAAAAATAACCAACAAAGAGATGCAAGCTATACAAGGAAGACGACGACGCCCGACTAAGGCGTACATAGAAGTACGCCGCAGGAGGAAGGAGGAGTCTGACGAAGTAGAGCGCAGCAGATCTGAAGTTGGTGCTGGAGAGAGGACTTGAACCTCCACGGGGGTTGCCCACATGAACCTGAATCATGCGCGTCTGCCAGTTCCGCCACTCCAGCGTTGATTGATTGTAAATATCGCATATGTGTATTTTTCCTTCAAGGCTAGATTTTATTATATTTATCATAGATATTCCTGCTTAAAAACGGTAACTTAGGCTCTATGAATATCAATGAAAAAGACATCCTAAAAAAAATAGGCGATCCAAAATACAAGCCTAAAACATTTGATGAATTGTGCCAGATTTTTAACGTTGAAAAGTACCATCGAAAAAGATTTCGTAGGGCTCTAAAACTGCTTCAAAGAGACCAGAAAGTGATTCGGACGCACCAAAAAACCTATCGTCTGCCATCGAAAGACGATTTTGTGACAGGGCGGGTAGATAAAAACCCAAAAGGGTTTGGGTTTTTAATTCCAGATGACCGTGCTGTGGAAGACATTTATTTGCCCAGATCGCAAGCCTATCATCTTTTAGAAGGTGACCGTGTGCGTGTTTTAAGAACGGGGCGAGACAGTGGCCAGGTGATAGAAATCTTAGAACGGGCTAAAAAACAAATTGTAGGGCGCATTGTCCTGCGTGGAAAGTCTGCATTTGTGGCACCTTTGGGGGCGAATTTAGAGCAGATTGGGTTCGATTTTCTAGAAGTTCCTTTTAAGCCGAGCCTCAAAGAGCTTCGAAAAAAAATTGTGGTTTGTGAAATTGAGCACTATCCCGAAAAAAATCGCTTGGCACAGGGAAAAATTACAAAAGTGCTGGGGGTAGCTGGCGATCCTACCGTCGATTTTCAAGTGATGATTCATAAATACGAATTGCCACATGAATTTTCTCAAGGTGTCATCCACGAAGCCGACCAAATTCAAAAATGGAGTTTGGTAGACGAAGTTCAAAAAAGAGTGGACTTAAGAAACCATCCCTTTGTGACGATTGATGGCGAAACCGCGAAAGACTTTGACGATGCCGTGTGTGTCGAAAAAATGGAAAACGGGCATTTTAAACTTTGGGTTTCCATTGCAGATGTCAGTTTTTTTGTAAAAAAGCATTCTGAAATTGATCAAGAAGCCTATCACAGGGCTACCAGCGTATATTTTCCAGGGGGGGTTATTCCCATGCTCCCGGAAGTTTTGTCCAATGGGTTATGTAGCCTTCGTCCCAACGAAGAAAAAATGACTTTTACCTGTGAAATGGAGTTTGATTCACAGGGGAATCGATTGAAATACAAAATTTATGAATCTGTGATGGAAAGTAAAAAAAGGTTAACCTACACAGAAGTTCAAAAAATGTTGGATGATCCTGATTTCGCAAGATCGCAGGGAAACATTTTTGAACATGTTCAAACAATGCACGCACTTCATAAATTGCTTCGAAAGAAAAAAGAAGAACGGGGATGTTTGGACTTTGACCTGCCCGAGCCAGAAATTGTTTTAAACATGCAAGGTGACATTGAAAATATTGTGAAACGTCCAAGGCTCGACGCCCATATGATTATTGAAGAGTTTATGATCGCGGCCAATGAAGCCGTCGCTGAATTTATGTTTTCAAAAGAATTTCCTTTTATCTATCGCATCCATGAAAAACCCGACAAACAAAAGTTGTTTATCTTTCATGAACTTTTACATAATTTGGGGTACCAAATTAAATATCAGGAAAGCCTAGATCCCCTCGAGTACAGTCAAATTTTAGGGCGGGTCGAGGGAAGTCCCGAAGAAAATATTGTAAATATTGCCTTACTCCGTTCCATGAAACAGGCCAGATACAGTGATGAAAATGTGGGACATTTTGGGTTAGCTTCTAAATGTTACACGCATTTTACATCTCCCATTCGCAGATATCCTGATTTAATTGTTCATCGGCTTTTAAAAGAACGACTTGAGAAAAACACGAAAGATCCCGATAAGATACTGGCGTCAATGACACTGGCAGAAATGGCCGATCATTGTTCCAAGCGAGAGCGCGTTGCAGATGATGCAGAGCGAGAATATGCCAAACTTTTAAGAGCACAATTTATGCTCGATAAGGTCGGTCGGCAGTTTGTAGGCTATGTGTCTGGAATTCAAGAATTTGGGCTTTTTATTGAGCTTGAACAGTATTTTGTAGAGGGGTTGGTTCATGTTCGTGGGCTTAAGGACGATCGATATGTATTTATTCAGGAACGTTATTTGATGAGAGGGCAAAGATCAAAAAGGGAATACCATCTGGGACAAAAGGTCACCGTTGAATTGGCTCATGTCGATTTAGACAAGCGTCAAATCGATTTTAAACTGATTGATTAAGGTTGTACGTCATGAAAATTTTTAAAATTGGAAGCCAAATTGGGCAGACGGTTAAAAATGTAACGCGTTTAAGAACTATTTTAACTGTGATGGCAAAGCAAGGTTTAGATGAAATTGTAGACCGCTTTCAATTGGCACGTCTTATCCCAGGCTTTATCCTGCCTAAAAAAGAAATTGAAAAGGAAAAATTAACCCTACCGCAAAGATTTCGTTTAACGTTTGAAGAACTGGGCCCTACATTTATAAAGTTGGGACAAGTTTTAAGTACAAGGCCCGATCTCATTCCGCAAGAATTTGCAGATGAATTTAAGCACCTTCAAGACAATGTTCATGCCGTGGATTTTTCAATTGTTAAAAAGAATATTGAAAAGGAACTGAAGCAACCCATCGATCAAGTTTTTAAGTCGATTCACGAAACCCCGTTGGCAGCAGCTTCCATTGCGCAAGTCCATGAAGCTGAACTTTTGGATGGGACACAAGTTGTGATTAAAGTTCAACGCCCGGGCTTAGAAAAATTGATCGATACCGATATTAATATTTTATTTGTTTTGGCCAGGTTTATTGAAAAATATTTTGAAGAATCTGTAACGTTTAATCCCGTGGGCGTCGTGGAAGAGTTTTTTAAAACGCTTCAAAAAGAAGTCGACTTTATCATTGAGGCCGGGAATATGACGCGCATTCGTAAAAATTTTGAAGGGGATGAAAACATCGTCATCCCTCAAGTATATCGAAAATATTCAACAAAACGTATTTTGATTTTAGATAAAATTGAAGGCATTCGGTTGAGCGATGAGGCGGGGCTTCAGAAAAAAAATGTAGATATTCAAAAAGTGACGCATATTGGGGTTCAAGCCTTTTATAAAATGGTCTTGGTACAGGGACTTTTTCATGCAGATCTCCATGCGGGGAATATTTTTATTTTAAAGGGAAATAAAGTGGGGCTGGTCGATTTTGGAATTGTTGGGCGCTTGAACCAAAGATCAAGAGATGCCTTGGGCGATATGTTTTTAGCCATCGTGACAGAAGACTACGATGCTTTGGTGGATGAGTATTGCGAAATCGGGGTGCCGACGGGCAAAGTCAATGTAGAACATTTCTCAAGGCAAGTTCGAGAACTGATTGAACCGTATTATGGTTTACCGCTGAAAGAAGTCAATGTGGGGAAATTGCTTTTAGATTTATCTGTGATTGCCAGTGAGCATAATTTACGAATGTCGCAAGATTTGATGCTGGTCTTTAAGGCTATTTTTACAGTAGAGGGGATGGGGCGATCGATTGACCCCGAGTTTGATATTTTAAAAGAAATGACAGACTTTTCCAAAACACTTTTTCAAACCCGCTACAATCCAGAGCGTTTGTCGCGAGAATTTTCACATCTTGTGCGAGATACAACGCGTCTTTTAAAAGGCCTGCCTCGGCAACTTCGGCAGCTTTTTAAGAAAATTACAAATGATGAACTGGTGGCGAGAGTCAAAATTGAAAACTTAGAAGAATTTCAACAATCCCAACTGCATGGAAAACAACTTTTATCTTTATCGGTCATTATTGCTTCGATTGTTTTGTCTTCAACAATTATTCTGGTTTTTCACAAAGGACCGATGATCCTGGGCTTTTCCATCTTTGGAATCATTGGCCTAGGGCTTTCAGCGCTACTATGCTTTCTTTACTTTATTTCTTACTTTAAAAACTAATTTACGAGTTTATTGCCTGGTTTCCTGGGCGCATCTCCCGCGGGTCTGGGTGTGACGGCTGGATTATTTTTAAAACTTCCGGAAAGCTCCGCATTAATTTTTGCATATTCAGGATCATCGTCCACTGTGGGGACAATGGCATCAATGGGGCAAGCAGGTTTACAAGCATCGCAATCAATGCAAACTTCTGGATCAATCACCATGAAAGGTTCGCCTTTATAATCTCCGGGATAAATACAATCTACGGGACAAACTTCAACGCAATCTCCGTATTGTTCCCCTAAACATTTTTCTGTAATGACGTATGCCATGGGTGGCCTCCTTTTTCTTTATTATATAATGACTTCAACAGCTTTCGTCTAGAAAATTTTTTAATTTTTTGAGCGCCAGGGTACGCATGCTGATACGGTTTTTTTCTTCAAAGCTCATTTCTGAAAAAGTGCGCGTAAGGCCTTGGGGCTGAAAGATCGGGTCCCACCCAAATCCATCTTTGCCTTTTGGAGAAACAATTTCCCCTTCAATTTTCCCCTCAAAATAATGAAAATCATTCTCATTTGCATTCGTAAATCCAAGTGTTGTAACAGCCCAAGCCTTGGCATTATTATATTTTTGACAGAGATCAAAAATGCCTTCACACTTTAAACTGTGTAAGAGCCATTTAATCAAGGGGCCTGGAAATCCATTCAGGCAATCGAGGTGTAAAGACGTATCTTCCACAAAAATTTTTTTATCCGGCAGTTTTGCGCTGGCATAGGAAAGTTTAAATTCTATAATTTTTTTGGAATCCAAACTTTGAATTTCTGGAAGGTCAAAAAAAAGCTGTTTTACATCTGGGAAAATAGGGAGGGCTTCATCAAACTTATTTTGGCTGGATGTAATAAAATGAAGTGTCACTAACTTGCGCTATTTTTAATAAACTCGGTCAGGTAAAAACGAACAATCGCTCTGGGTTCAATGCGAAGACCTTGAAATGTCCAATAGGCTTCGTTAAACGGGCCCAATTCAATTTCTAAAAAATCACCCTCATCTGTTTTCATTTCATCTGGAGGTTTGGGAATGCCAAGTTTTCGTTTTTTAGAGGGTTTTTTATTTGGGGCAAAAAGCCCTCCACTCATTGCATGAAAGGAAAATTCAACTTGTCCGGGTTTTGAAAGTGTAACAACTAACTTTAAACTATTTCGAAAGAGCAAAAAATCTGCCTGTGTATTTGAAATGCCATAGACTTTAATGGTTTGTCTTGTATTTTTTCGATGTTCATTAAAATCGTTCGCAAAAAGCTGAAAATGGTGTCGCAGTTCCTTTAAAAAGGAAGTGGTATGGTCCAGTAAAATTTTCTCTTCATCTAAATGCCCAAACGCATCAATTTCTCCAGTTTCTTCCATATGAAGTTCAGCTTGGGCCAGCTCTTTTAGCCAATCGATGGTAGACATGGCGTTCTCCTTTTAGGCAAGGGGGATTTTCGATACCTAGGGGCATTAGCCCCTACCTTAAAGCGTAAGCAAAATGAGCATAAAATGCAAGTGAATCGTTTCACTTGACACTTTATTTTTAAAAAAGGTAACGTTCGAATATGCCAAAAGTTCTTCTGGTAGATGATTCAAAGACAATACACAAAGTCGCAGGACTTATTTTAAAAGGGTCTCCGTATACATTGCTTTCTGCCCAAACGCCCGAAGAAGCACAGATATTGGCCGCTCAAATGAAACCAGAAATTGCATTGGTTGATTTAACCATTGGCCCCACAGGTGGCGTGAATTTAATTCAGGCATTCAAACAAACCAAAGCGCTTTCTCAAATGAAAACAGCGCTTTTATACAGTCATTTTAAAGAGTTACAATCTGATGTGCTTTTACAAGCAGGGGCAGATGATAAACTTGAAAAGCCTTTTGATGCGAAGGCTTTTTTAGCACTTTTAGATAAATTGGTGTCTCAAGTCCCCCGAACGATAGAAGTCCCTAAAATTCCAGAACTTCCTAGAAACTTGGTAGAAGAACCACAAGATGAATTTAAGAGTCTTTTTGATGAGGAAGAAGTGGATGAAGCGCTGGCATTTCTAGAAAAACCCCTTTCGGATGTCAGCTTGGATTCGACGGGAGATGTCACTCCAAGGTTGTCATCCCCCGACTTGATCGGGGGATTCACGAAGAATCTCGAAGTCCCCAAAGAGAAAACCTCAGACTTTTCAGGTATCCCCAGCGAAGTCATTGAAAAAATTTGTAAAGAAGTCATTCCTCCAATTGCTGAAAGAATTATTCGAGAAGAAATCCAAAAGCTCCTTCAAGAAAAAGATTAATCTATGTCTTTTTTAAAAATTCATGTTTTTGAGTCTGTCACCTCTACCAATGAAACAGCCAAAGCGTTTGCTCAAAAAGGAGCTCAAGGCGGCGAAGTGGTGATCGCAAAAACACAAACTGCAGGACGCGGGCGGTTGAATCGTCAATGGGTTTCCGAAAAAGGAAACCTCTTTTGTTCTGTTATTTTAAGACCGGAAATTGAAGCAAAAAAAGCCACGCATTTTACATTTGTAGCCGCAGTGGCAGTCGCAGAGTGTTTACAAAAATATCTTAAAGAAGGGATTGAGCTCAAATGGCCGAACGATGTTTTGGTGCATCGAAAGAAAATTTGCGGCATTTTATTAGAGCTTGAAACCAAAGCTGACAAAGTAGATTTTATTATTTTAGGCATTGGAATCAACGTGAATGAAACAAAGTTTCCCCCAGGGTTTTTACATCCCCCCACGTCCCTAAAGCTTTCTACAAAAAAAGACATTGATTTAGAAATTTTTCAAAAAGAAATTTTAGAATCGTTATTTCATTGGGTGCAGGTTTATTTAAAAGAAGGTTTTTCCCCCATTCAAAAGGCATGGCAAAAGCGAAGCGTTGTGCATGGGCAAACGGTTGAAATTGAAGATCAGGGGCAGCGTATTTGTGGGAAGGGCATGGGTATCAATGAAGATGGCGCATTGGTCATTGAAACCGATGCCAAAAAGAGGATTCCGATTTACTCTGGCGATTTGGTATGCTTTTAGTTTTAGATATTGGAAACACACAAACGGTGTGTGGGCTGTATCGTGGAAAGAGCCTGCTTTATTTTAAAAGGGTAGAAACAAGAAAAATACTTCGGGGTCTGCGGGTCATCCTGAGCCCGAAGTTCTGTCATCCTGAGCGAAGCGAAGGATCTCTTAGTTCCATCATCATGGCCATTCACATTGCTTCTGTGGTGCCTTCTTTAAATGTAAAGCTCAAAAAAAAATTAAAAGCTCAATTTAAAACAAAAAATATTCATTTTTTAAGCCATCGTTCCAAATTGCCTATCAAATTAAACGTAAAGTATCCGAAAGAAGTCGGCGCAGATCGCCTCTCCAATATGACGGCAGCGGTGAAAGCGTATAGGGCGCCTGTGTTGATTATCGATTTTGGGACAGCCACCACGATCGATTATGTGGATTCTAAAAACCGCTATCAAGGAGGCGTTATTATGCCTGGGCTTAAAACAGCGATGGATGCCCTCTTTCAAAAAGCAGAGAAATTAAAACCTGTGCCTTTGCATTTTCCTCGAACAAGCATTGGAAAAACCACAAAAGAACAATTACAAATCGGCGCCATTTTGGCGCATGTTGAAATGGTAGAGGGTATGGTGCGTAGAATGCGTAAAGAAACAAAAACGCATGCCAAAATTATTTTAACGGGCGGATGGGCAGGGCTTATTTCAAAACATCTTACCCTGAAACATATCCATGATCCTTACTTGACGCTGAAGGGGCTACGATAAGCATTTTTGATTTTTTTGGAAATCATCTGAATAGCTGGAATATTTTTATTTTCAACCCTATAAATCACACAAATGTCATCATGAAAAGAAGGTGCAGTTTTAATTTTTTGAAGTTTTATTTGCGATGAGCGTGTGGCAACTCTCTTTGGGATAATGCCAAAACCACTGCCTTTGGTAACAAGTTCCGTAATCACTTCAAGATTGGATGAACTAAGAAGTGTTTTATATTTAATTTTTGTTTTTTTCATTTTCTTAAGCAGAGCCTGTGTTTGGATGAGATCTGGATCACAAATTAAAATACCTTCGCCCGAATAAGGATTTTGTATTTTTTTGTTTCCCTCTCCCTTCCAAAAAGTAACGACATCGGTGGAAAGTTTTTGAATGACAAGGTCTGGATGTGGAATGGGGTTGATCACGATGCCCACAGATATTTGATAATTGATGACTCCCTCTGTAATCTTTCTGGAAAGATCATGGATGCATTTTATTTCAAGGTGGGGGTAGTTTTCTAAAAGGTCTCCCATAAAATGGGGCAGGGAATAGAGCGCAACAGAGGGATGGCAGCCGATGGTATATTGACCGGCAACATCCATATATGAACGTAAGGTTTTTTCTTTTAGTTTTTCCCATGCATCGGTGAGTGTTTGTGCTTGTGTGAAAAGAATTTGTCCTGCCTGGGTGAGCACCACCCCTTTTTTGCTTCGAATCAAAAGGGGTGCGCCTACAGCATGTTCAAGTCTTTGAATGGCGAGTGTCAAAGAAGGCTGCGTAATGCCCAATCGTTCTGAAGCGCGAGTGAGGTTTAAAGTTTTTGAAACCTCAATAAAATATTTTAAATCCTGCGGTTGTGGAAGCATAGGTTTTACTTATCATAGTTATAGAAAAAATCAATTTTACTTATGTATAGGGTAAGATTAAAAATAAGAAGAAAAAGGAGGTCTTGTCATGAGACATACGAAAAAAATAATAACTGGTTTGCTAGTCAGCCTTGGGTTGACAGCATTGGTAAATGCCGAAACCGTAACACTCTCTAAAAGAGAAGTTACATTAAATGTAGATATTTCTACGACAACCCTGAGGCTCTCTCGGGCGGACTACGCTTCACCCCTTGTGAAAGTGCTTGTCCCAGACCTGGCAGATGTAACCATTTTGGACCACAGAAATACAGGGGAGGGGGCACCGTGTCTGGCAACGTTTGATACAATGTTCCCAAATGATGTCATCCAGGATAATCCTCAAGTTGAAAAAATAAAATTTGATATCGTTCTTAAAAAGGAAGTTCAATTAAATTCAGAAGGTACGGCTTGTATGGTTCATCTTTTGGAATCGGTGCATGGTCGCATTCGAGGATTTCAATTTGAGCATTATCAAGCGCTTTTTGTTGGTGAGAGACATATCGATGATTGTCGATAAGAAAGGTGAGGGAGAAAAATATGAATCGAAGACGGTTTTTTAAAGGAGCGTTGGGCGTGGTGGCTGGTCTGGGGGTCAGCCACTCAGTGTTGGGGCAGGCCATGAACACCATGTGTGATTTAACTGCAAGGCAAGCGGAGGGGCCTTTTTATCCCGTTTTTGATCAAGTGGACAAAGATAATGATTTAATACATGTGCGTGGCAAAAGAGATAAAGCCAAAGGACAGGTCATTTATGTTTTAGGACAAGTTTTAAATGAACAATGTGAGCCGATTGAAGGTGCTTTGGTTGAAATTTGGCAGGCTGCAGAAAGTGGGCGTTACAATCACCCGGGAGATTCCAATCCAGCGCCCTTAGATCCCAACTTTCAATACTGGGGAAAGGATGTTTCGGATAAAGATGGAAATTATAGTTTTAAAACCATTCTTCCGGGAAACTACCCCGCAACAGAAGAATGGATTCGTCCTTCTCATATTCATTATAAAGTTCAAAGACGTGGTTTTTTTGAACTGATCACGCAGCTTTATTTTAAAGGCAATCCCTACAATGAAAGCGATCGAATTTTAAATTCTCTTTCTCCTCAAGAAAGAAAAGGTGTGATCGTGGATCTCTTGCCGCCCCTTACAGGGATGGAAAAAGACGCCCAGCACTGCATTTTTAATATAACGCTGCGCCAGGTGCGGTAGATTACATTCACTTAAGGGGCTTAAGCTTTTAAACAATAACTCCCCGCTTGCTTTTTCTAAAAAGCTGTCTTATGACAAACTTTTAAACAGGGAGGTTAGAAATGAAATTAATGACACACATTATTTTAGGTTTGGTTTTTGGTTTTACAACCTCAGGGCATTCAGCCCCAGAAAAGTCAGATCTTACATCACTGGTTCAAACCTTTGATGAGATGGTTCTTTCCGCTGAAGTTCAAGATGAATATCAATTTACCCAAGAATGGGTAGAGCTGAAAGCTCAAGATGAAGATGTGACCAAAGAAATCGTAAAATCAGCTTTAGATAGATTTGGTGGCAATAGTTTAGAGCGCTTAGAATTTAAAGCCCTGTCTTTATTTGAACAAAAAGATCTTTATAGCGAGGTCATCGATCCTATGTTTACTTCTTGGTCGCTGCCTTATTTTTGTGGCACGTTTAAAAAATTGCAAGGCGAAAAAGACGAGCAAGATTGGTGGACAGATGAATGGGCAAAAGATTGCAAAGAATTAACCAGAAAATTGCTGAAAGATGTTGTCTCCAGAGAGGCGTCTTCTTATTTGGTTATCATGGAAGGCGATGGTTGGGGTGAATATCGACAAGCTTTGTTATGGGTACAATCTGAAAAAAACCCGAATCAGTTTTTAGTGTACGATTTTGATTTGGTGCATGAAATTTAAATAAAATTGGAATAATCCTGTTAATTATTTTCTTAAATAATGGCAGGTATAGCCATTGGGATTTTTTTGGAGATATTTTTGGTGATCGTCTTCAGCTTTATAAAATGGGCTGGCGGGAACGATTTCAGTGACAACCTGTCCTTTCCATTTCCCAGATTTTTGAACTTCTTCTTTAACTTTGATGGCGATCTGTTTTTGTTTGGCGTCATGATAAAAAATGGCAGAGCGATACTGCGTTCCAATGTCATTGCCTTGCTGGTTTAAAGTCGTGGGGTTGTGGAGTCTAAAAAAGTATTTTAAAACTGCTTCATAGCTTATTTTTTGAGGATCAAAAATGATATCAATGGTTTCAGCATGGCCTGTTTTCCCGGTTTTAACGTCTTCATAGGTTGGGTTTTGAAGGGTACCGCCTGTATATCCGACGGTTGTTTCCAGAATGCCAGGGTGTTTTCGGAAAATTTCTTCAACGCCCCAAAAGCATCCGCCTGCCAGGGTGGCTCTGAAAGGAGCAGCAAATTTTTCATAGCCTTCTTCTTTCAGTTTTTGAGCTTCGATAAAGCGAAGGGCTGCAGAGTTAATACAATAGCGAAGGCCTGTGGGAGTCGGGCCGTCCTGAAATACATGTCCCAAATGTCCATCTGCCTGTTTGGAGCGAACTTCAGTTCGCATGCGAAACAATTTTCGGTCTTTTCGTTCAATGATATTTTGGGTTTCCAGGGAGGTAAAAAAACTTGGCCAGCCTGTTCCAGAATCAAATTTATCGATTGAACTAAAGAGAGGCTCTCCTGAGACAATATCTACATAAATGCCAGCTTTTTTAGAATCCCAATAGGCATTTTTAAAGGGTGCCTCTGTGGCATCGTTTTGTGTGACTTCATATTGTTCGGGTGTTAACTTTTTTTTAAGCTCCGCCTCCGATGGTTTTTTAAATTCTTTCATAAAAAGAAACTTTATTAAGCCACCAAAAGTATTGAACGTCAAGCAGTGGGAAATCATTCGCTTGTTAACGGAAATTAACAAAAATCGTCAAAATGAACTCCAGGGAGTTGACGATTGAAATACTTTGTGTGTACGATGGAAGTGTCTCTTCAAGAAAAGTCTTACCAAAGAACGAATTATCGTTTGTGTTAACAAAAAATGTAGTTTTTAGCTTTAGAGGTGTTCTATGAAGTCCTTTAGGTTGTTTTTTATTTTCGTTTTAGGGGTTGGTTTTTCTTTCAATGGATTTGCAACTGAGATTCAATCGGTTGGTCTTGAAGTTTTAGGGGGAAAACAAAACCCTTATTGGTATTTAAAGCAAATTGAAATGGATCGTGTTGGTTTTGTGGGGAATCCTACCATAAGTGTGGGGCTTATTAGTACGGGTGCGAATTATCATTTAGATTTTTTAAAACCCAATATTGCGATCAATCCTTTTGAAACAGTGAATGGCCAAGACGATGATGGCAATGGCTATATCGATGATGTTTATGGCGTCAATACACGGGAAAATACAGGGGATCCCATGGATTATCATGGTATTGGGACGCACGTTGCGGGTGTGATTGGGCATACAAATTTAGGGATTGTAAAGCAAACTTCCTTATTACTTGCTAATCCACTGAATGATCAAGGGGCTGGTTCAACGGCAGATTTGTATAAAGCTTTAAAATATCTCATCGATCGTGGTGCAAGAATTATTGATATTGGTGTTGGGGGAGGATCTCGAACGGAACTTGTTTGCGAATTAATTGCCAAAGCCAAAGAACAAAATATTCTTTTTATTGCTACCGCTGGAAATAGCGGGGGAAATTTTGATGAAGAAAAACTTTATCCTTCGGGATGTGGCAGCGATAATATCCTGGTTGTGGCCTCTTCGAATGAGAATGACGCACTGACAGGTTTTTCCAGTTATGGTCCAAATTCGGTTCACTTGGCAGCCCCCGGCATCAATATTGGCGGGTTTAATCATTTGGGCGAACATGCAGTTCTCAGTGGGGGATCTTTTTCTTCAGCCATTGTCACAGGGGTTGCCGCCTTGGTTTTATCTGTAAATCCCAATTTCACCTATGATCAGGTGAAAAAAATTCTCATGTATAGCGTAGATATTTCACCTGACTTAAAAGATAAGGTTATTTCAGGGGGCAGAGTGAATGCCTATAAAGCCGTTCGCTTGGCACGAAGCATGCCCCATTAAAGATATGGATATTTTTCAATACGATAATTACAGGTCGTTTTTAAAAGATTATTACACAGCACAGAAACAAAACAACCCTGCCTTCTCCTTCCGCTTTTTTGCCAAAAAGGCAGGGTTGCCCTCCTTCAATTATTTAAAGTTGGTGATGGATGGAAAACGTAATTTAACTTCTGATTACTTAAAACGATTTATGCGGGGGTTAAAGCTTAAAAATTCCAAAGCCAAGTATTTTGAACACATGGTGCATTTGAATCAAACCAAAGACGCTTCCTTAAAATCTGAATACTTAAATAAGATGTTAAAGTTAAAATATCGTGTTGAAGCTAAACCCATTGAAAAAGAACAATCTGAAATTTATAGCCGATGGTATCATTGGGTTATTCGGGAAATGACGCTTCTTGGGGATTTTAAGGAAGACCCCAAATGGATTTCTGAACGATTACATGGCGCCATTACCCCCGGGCAAGCCAAAGACAGCCTCGAACTTTTAAAAAAACTAAAACTGATTCAAAAAGAAGATCAAAAATGGGTGCCTTCTGAGCGTGCCATTGTATCTTCGGATGAAGTTTCTAACCTTGCTTTAAAAAAAATGCATGAATCTTTTTTAAATATTGCCATTCATAAACTTTTTCAAGTCCATGCCTCACAAAGAGAGTTTGCAGGCGTGACCATTGCCATTGATGCAGCAAAGCTTTCAAAAATAAAATCAAAAATTAAAAAATTCAGACGCGAACTCAATGAAAGTCTTTCCGATGAAGAAAATGCCAATCAAGTCTATCAATTTTCCATGCAGTTTTATCCACTGACCCAGGGGGGGATATGAAAAAATGGAAGCTTGTGGTTTTATGCGCGTTATTTATTTGGAATCAGGGGTTGGGAGCAGGCGGGGAGCAAGGAAACCCCTTGATGCGGCATTTTGAAAACCCAATTTTAGGGGTGGCCTTTGACTATCCTTTTTATTGGGAAACCTTGGGAGCAGATTTCATGGTCAGTCTGATGTCTCGTTCGCAAACATCTTTGGAAGACAATCCTTCTCATTATAGTGTGGTTCGTTTATTACGACAGGATTTAACATCTTTAGAGGATTTAAAAGCTTATTTAAGTCAAAAATATCCCAATCACCAGTGGTCTTCTACAACCCATCAAGGGATTGAAGGCTTTCATGGGATTTCAAAGACCCAAGATACCTCAACTTCGCTTTTGGCCTTTGATGAGTTTTATTTTCAAGAACCCAATATTGTGATTGGCGTTCATTATGAGGCTTCTTTGGCGAAGCTTTCTACGCTCTTAGAGGTGCACCGCAGTTTAAGCTTTTTACCGCCCATGCCGTAAATTGTGACAATTTTCGGCGCTTTGGCAGGCAAAATCCGTCAATTTTAGGGACTAAAAGACCCCCTCTCGGGGCGTGTCTATTTAAAAAATACAAGTTAAATCAAATAGTTACATTTTTTTTCATATTTTGGCACATGGGTTGCAAAACCTATAAGTGCAAGGAAATTTATCCTTTGCGGAGGTATATAACATGAAAAAGCAGATGAAAAAATTAGTTCTGGTTGCCACGGTGGTTGCAATGACGCTTTTGGTTGCAAGTTGTGGAAAAGATGATCAGCCTGAGTTATACGGCATTCAAGGTAATCCTTGTGGTCAGATGATTGGCCAATATGGATATAGCCCATTTCCAAATCCGGGCGATTATCCGAACCAAGGACATATTATTGCCAATAACCCCAATGCGATCTATCGCTACAATAATCTTTGCTACAATGGATCTCAGTTTAACAACATGTATCAGCAATCTGGGTACCCATGGAATATGTTCCAAAATTCGCCATATGCCAACTTTGATATTTATGCACCTCAACCTTATGGTGCGAATAATGGCAATGGACAGTATACGTACAACAGTAGCAATAATGTAAACATCCAAGGAAATTGGACCAATGCAGGCGATCATTTTGGTGGTTTAGGTTACTTTGGTGGATACCCTGGTCGTAACCAGTGGGGCTTCGACTTCTACTATCAAGGGAAGTAAATGGAAGCTGTAAGCGATTACCGTTTCGAGAATTGGTAATTGGCACGAGCACCGCGTTGACCGGCTTTTTTACGCTCAACTTTTCGGGAATCTCGTGTAAGGTATCCATGAGACTTCAATGTTTTTCGAAGTTCTGGATTCCAGTTGACCAGTGCTCTTGAAATGCCATGGCGGATTGCGTCGGCCTGACCCGATTTTCCACCTCCGCACACATTCACATAAAGGTCGACTTGCCCATCCACTTTGGTGAGCTTCAACGGTTGCTGAATGGTAATTTGTTTTGAAGGCACTGGAAAATAAGTTTTCAATTCTGATTGATTAATTTGAATATTCCCCTGACCCTGTGGATATAAATAAACACGCGCAATAGAACTTTTTCTACGTCCCGTTGCATAAAAGCGATCTTCTTTTTTTTGAATCGTTGCCATCTTATTTTTGCCCTCGAGCCGTTGACTCCTGGGTCGTTGCCCCTTCTAGTTTTAAAGGTTGTGGGTTTTGAGCTTTGTGTGGATGTGTTTCCCCTGCATACACTTTTAATTTTTTTAAAAGTTGGCGTCCCAAGCTATTTTTTGGAAGCATCCCGCGAACAGCATGGTGAATGAGGCGTTCTGGGTGCTTTGCTCTGACGTCTTTCGCTGCAGTTGTTTTTAACCCCCCGACATGGTGCGAGTGTCGATAGTACATTTTTTGATCCCATTTATTACCCGTTAAGCGCACTTTTTCGGCATTGGTCACAATGACGAGATCGCCACAATCCACATGGGGCGTAAAAATAGGTTTATTTTTCCCTCTTAAAACAGTCGCAATTTTGGTTGAAAGACGTCCCAATGTTTTATCTTTTGCGTCCACAATGTACCAAATTTGTTTATGGTCTGCGGGTTTTAAGACATATGTTTTTTGTTTGAGCTGACTCATAATAAGGCCCCAAAAATACTGATCTTAGACCTAAAAGTCAATGGAAAACCTCAACTAAAAATAGCCCTTGGGGTGGGGCCGATTTAGGGCCCAATCTTCGATTTTTGGATTTTAAGAGCGTTTCGAAAGCATCGATCGACAGTCGCGATTTTCCAACTTCGCAAAGCGCGCTTACAATGTTTCGAACCATCTGTTTTAAAAACCCATTGCCTTCAACTTCATAGATCAAAAATGGGGGCTTTTCATAAATTTCAGAGCGATAAATTTTTCGAATCGTTGAAGGAACCTGTGTGCCCGCATTTTGAAAAGCCTTAAAATCATGTTCTCCAATAATCAGGTTCGCAGCTTGCTTCATCAATTCTATATTTAACGGGTGTGAAATCCAGCAACTTTGGTTGCGGTACACAGCAGACGCTGTTGGGAAATTATAAATTTGGTACCGATAGATCTTCGATTTTGCATGAAGTTGTGCATGAAAATTTTCAGATACGGTTTCAATTTCTTTAATTTTGATGTCAGCGGGAAGAAGGGCATTGAGCCCCTTTTGAAGTTGTGTATTTGTAAGATGCGTGTCTAGCTTTAAGTGGGCAATTTGTGCCAGGGCATGAACCCCACGGTCTGTTCTGCCCGATGCCACAAGATGCACCTTTTTTTGAATGATTTTTTCGAGCGTTTCTTCAAGCGTTTGCTGAAGGGTGGGCGTTTGAATTTGCCTTTGCCAGCCGAAGTAGCGGGTGCCATCGTATTCAATCGTAAACTTCAAATTTCTAAGCATCATTAGAATTCAAAAAGAAGCCCCGCGGTAATGAGTTCTTTTCCAGAAAAATTGAAATCGTCTTTTTTCATACTGCGGAGTTCTCGGTAAGAAAGAATCAGATAAGTATTATTGACGCCCCAGTTGACATCAAAAGATTTTGCAGAGTTTGGGTCTAAAATATTTGCGTTAATTTGGATGCCGCCTCCAAACGTATAGGCTTGACGCCATACGGTATATCGATCCGCGGGGACGGCCTGATACCCTTGTTGAAGACGTATAATGCCATAGCCTGCTTCCATATATGGTACCACCCATTGCTTTTTCCAATAGTGCGCGCGGTAGACGCCGCCTCCAAAAAAGGGTAATGCCCAGAGCGCATACAGTTTTTTATCTGTTCCAGAATCTGTCAGAGGATCGTACTCGGAATAAATGAGCCAAGATCCTGTGGTAAACTTCGGGGCAAATTTTCCAAGCATGCCTTTATAAAGATTCCACTCCAGGCTTAAGTCTCCCCAAATTCCTTTTTCACCTAAAAATTGTTGGTCACTGTCATAGACGTTGTCAAAATTAACACCACTTCCTGCGTACGCTGTGGGGCGATAGGTTCCCCCTGCAAATGTAAACCCCCAGCTTTGGGGAGATTCTCCGGCAGGAGGTTGCTTTAATGTAACTTTGTTACTTTCATAACTGGGTGTGTCAGCCGGCATTCTTTGGGGCACCGTTTCTGCTTCTTTTACTGTGGTTTCAGGTTCCGCGATCGTTTCAGGTTCAGTCTCAACGACGGGTTCAGGTTCAGCAATCGTTTCTTCTTGCTTTTCTTGCCCGCGCAACACTTGCATGCGTGCTTCTTCCAATTCTTCTTCAATCGTTACAAGCTCTTCATCTTCCGGGGGGAGGGCGTCTTGGGCCATTAAAAAAGCGGAAACAAACGTCATCATGTAAAACATAAAAACAAAAAAACCAATTTTTTTAATCATAAAAATTCCCGTGAAAGTGCACCTGCGATTTGAACCGCGTTTAAGGCCGCGCCTTTTCTTAAATTGTCTGAAACGACCCATAAATGAACCCCATTTTCTACAGAATGATCTTCGCGAATGCGTCCCACGAAAGTATCATCCTGGTTTACGCCTAAGATATGCGTAGGATAAAGGTTTTTTGTGGGATCATCAACTACTTTGAGACCTTTGGTTTGAGAAAGAAGCGCGCGAATTTCGTCCGCTGAAGCGTTTCTTTCTGTTTCAATATTAATGGATTCTCCATGACAAGAAAATACGGGTACACGAACGCATGTGGCGGTTACTCGGATTGAAGCATCTTCTAAGATTTTAACCGTTTCCAACATCATTTTTTTTTCTTCAAAGGTATAGCCTTCTTCATCAAACTGATCGATGTGGGGAATGCAATTAAAGGCAATTTGATGTGGAAAAGCCTCTGTTTTAATTTCTTTTTGATTTAAAAGGGCAATGGTTTGTTTGGATAATTCTTCAATGCCTTTTTGGCCTTTCCCCGAGGTTGATTGGTAGGTAGAAACCACAACGCGTTTAATTTGATAGGCATCGTGAATGGGTTTTAAAACTTGAACCATTTGAATGGTGGAACAATTTGGGTTTGCAATAATATTTTTTTGTCGAAACCCAGATAAAGCCGAAGCATTCACTTCTGGAACAATGAGGGGAACGTCTGGATCCATTCGCCAGGCACTGGAATTATCGATGCACACGGTTCCTCTTTCAGCAATGAGAGGTAAAAACTCTTGGCTAATACGACTTCCCACGCTGACCAATGCGATATCGATATTTTCAAATGGCGCCAAATGATCTTTGGCGAGAACTTCAATGGGAAGTTCTTGGCCACGAAACCGAAGCGTTTGCCCAAAGGACTTTTCCGATGCAAAGAGCCGAAGCTTGGCAACCGGAAATTCTTTTTCTTCTAAAATAGAAATCATTTCGCGGCCTACGGCCCCGGTGGCGCCAATCACCGCCACATTCCATTTAGACTGTCCCAAAAGGCTCATCTGCGTCGTTGCCCTCGTCGTCTCTCCTTCGACGTACCATTCAAGTACGCCTCAGTCGCGCCTCCTCGGGCGCCTAGCATCTGAGCCTTTTTGAACAGTCTAGACATTTTGTGCGTCCTTTTCAATTAGCTTTAAGGTCTGTTTGGACTGCGTTTGTACATTATTTTGAAGGGCGAGTTTCTTGAGCGACCAGGGAAGAAGAAGCGGGCCAGATAAAATATAAAGCATCATGACAACAAACATCATGACGCCTGGGTTATAGGCGACCACCATAAAAATAAAAACAGCAGTTACCAAAATACCAAAAGATTTTTTGTTTTTTAAATCCAGATCTTTAAAGCTTTTATAGGGGATGGAACTTACCATTAAAAAGGCAAGTGTAACGGTGAGTCCCAAGGTGAAAGGATTTTTAAATTCTTCAAGCATGAGTTCGTGAAAGATGAGTACCGTTGTGGCAACTGCATAAGCAGCCATCGGAATAGGAAGTCCTTCAAAATGAGATTTATGGGTATAAGAAGCTTTGATATTAAAGCGGGCCAAGCGAAGTGCTCCGCAGGCCAAATACACAAAACAAGCAAGCCATCCCAAACGTCCAAAACTTTCAATCGACCAAAGATACATGAGCATGGCAGGGGCAATCCCAAAAGAAATCAGATCTGCCAGGGAATCATACTCTTCCCCAAATTTTGAATTCAACTTTGTAAGCCGTGCCACGCGGCCATCTAAAATATCAAATACGCCGGCAAAAAAAATGGCCATGGCGGCGGGTAAATACAAATCTTGAAGACTGGCAACCACCGAATAAAATCCACAAAAAAGATTGGCGGTCGTAAAAAGATTGGGAAGCAGGTAAACAACAGTATTTTTATCGGGATGTTTCATGATGTTTGTCTATAGAGAAGTCCCCAAAACAGATAAACCTGCTTTCACACGATCTCCCACTTTGACATGTAAATGGACTGAAAGGGGCAAATAAAAATCAACTCTAGAGCCAAATTGAATGATTCCAAACCGTTGGCCGGCCTGCAGCGTCGTTCCGGGTTGGACATAGCTTACAATTCGGCGTGCCACCCAGCCAGCAATTTGTACCAATACATATTTTTTTTCGGCTTGGTCCTCAATGAAATAGGCATGTTGTTCATTAAGTTCAGAGGCTTTATCCACGCTTGCAATATGAAACTTCCCAGGGTGGTACTTCATTTCTAAAACTTTCCCCTCAAAAGGGAATCGATTCACATGGCAATTAAAGACAGACATGAAAATTGAGACTCTTTTTCGTTTTTCATTTAAAAATTTGGGTTCATAAACGTCTTCAATTTGACAAATTTTACCATCTGCAGGTGAAAGAATGGCCTTTTCAACGGTGGGGGGTGTTCGATTGGGGTTTCGGAAAAAACTTATGATGAAAAGGGTCAGCCCCAAAAATAGAAAGGCTAAAAATGAAAAGCCAAATGCCAAGGTCATGAGGGTGAGGGCCAAAGAAATAAAAATAAATTTAAATCCCTCGCGCGCAATGATAAATGCCTGATTCTGCATAAGAATTGTGCAACAATAGCATTTTCAAAATCT
>Ga0155199_1065_pt1 | contig 22838 bp, 20 predicted proteins | sample RifCSPhighO2_02_FD_106167 | JGI IMG/M metagenome (GOLD analysis project Ga0155199, IMG submission 106167) | Deltaproteobacteria bacterium RIFCSPHIGHO2_02_FULL_40_11
TGCCTTCTTTCTCTTGTTTTTCGATTGCTGGGCCGCATCCCTGGAAAGCGAAAAAGAAAATGAGCGTCATCCCCGCGAAAGCGGGGATCTTTTGTAAAAATAAATTTTTAAAAGGATTCTTCATGTTTAAAAAACGTTCCACATTTATATCTACACACGTTCAGGTTATATATTTATTATACTTAGAATTTTTGATAAAAAAAGAGGAGAAAGATTAAAATAAAATTAAAATTGCATGAGAAAATTATAATTCAGAAACAGGCAAAACGCCCAAAAGTCGAAGGCCATTTTCAAGCACTTGCTTTGTAGCTTGGGTAAGCAAGATTCTACTTTTTTGGAACGTCATCTCCGCCTGAAGCACACGGTGATGATGATAGAAGCGATTAAATGCTTTTGAAAGTTCAATGAGATAGCTTGAGAGGTAAAAGGGTTCAAAATCCCCGGCCACACCTTCTAGGGTGTTAGGATACCGTTCCAATATGCGAAAAAGGGCTTGTTCTTCAGGTGATGCCAGGGTGTTGTAAGTGGACGGATTGAATATCTCGCCTTGTTTCACCTTTCTTAAAATACTTGCAGCTCTGGCATACGTATAATGAACGTAGGGCCCCGTATCGCCTTCTGGATTTAAGATAATATCCCAGTCAAACGTCACATCTTTCATACGCTTGGAACCAAAGTCTGCAAAAATCAAAGCGCCGAGGGCGACGCGTTTGGCTGTTTCTGTTTGGTTTTTTAAATTTGGATTTTTAGATTGAATAATTTTTGCAATCTTGGCTTTTGCTTTCGAAAGCACATCTTCAAGTAAAATGGCGGTTCCCATACGGGTCGACATGGCTTGGTCTTTTAAGCGAATCGTACCAAAGGCAACGTGGTGACAGCTTTTGGCCCAGGTTTTTTCCATGCGTTCCATAATTTTAAAGAGCTGTTTAAAATGAAGGGTTTGCGGAATGCCAACCACATATATTTTTTGATCAAACGCAAGTCTTTCATAGCGGTCTAAAAGTGCGGCAATATCTCGGGTGAGGTATAAAGATGCCCCATCTGTTTTCAGCAACAACGCAGGCGGAAGCTTGTCTTTTTCTAAATCAACAATCAATGCACCTTCACTTTTTTGAGTGAGGCCCTTGGCTTTGAGCGTATCGATGGTTTTTTGAATCTGGTCATTGTATTGACTTTCGCCGCTAACCTCGTCAAGTGTTATGTTAAGTTGCGAGTACAGCTTTTGAAATTCTTGAAGCGAAAGATCCTTAAACTGTTTCCATAAAGACAAAGCTTCGGGATCTTGAGCTTCACATTTTTGAAACCAAGCTCTCGCCGCATCTTCCAAAGTGGTATCCGTTTTGACTTCTTCATGAAATTTCACATACAGCGATGTGAGGTAGGGGATAGGATCTTTTTTAAGCTGTTGGGGGTCTCCCCATTTTTTATAAGCCGTAATCAATTTTCCAAACTGTGTGCCCCAGTCGCCCAGGTAATTGATGCTGACAGTTTGATAACCCAGGGCTTGATACGTATTTTTGAGCGCATTTCCAAGATTTGTGGCTCTGAAATGTCCCACATGAAAGGGTTTTGCAATATTAGGGGAAGAGTATTCTAAAACGACTTTTTTCCCTTGGCCGATGTTTTTGGTTCCATAACGCTCTTTTTGATTTAAAACATCTTTTAAGATTTCACATTGATAGAGGTCTTTTTTTACAAAAAAGTTTAGGTAAGGACCTTGTGCTTGGGCTTTTTCGAATAAGGGAGAAGAAAATTTTTGCGCCAAGTCGCGCGCGGTTTCCGCTGGATTTTTTTTAAGTTTTTTTGAGAGCTCAAAACATCCAACGGCATAGTCTCCCATTTCAAGATTCGGAGTGTGTTCGATGTTCGTGGGGGCGATTGAAACGCCCGTTTCTTTTTGAATAAAAGCTAAAATTTCTTTTGAAAACTTTTCTAACATTTTATCTTTCAAAAATCTTTTTTGCTAAATCTGAAATGACTTTTGGGTAGAGCGCATGTTCTTCTTTTTGAATCCGTGCATGTAATTTTTCGACGGTATCATTTTCTAAAATAGGAACTTCTGCTTGCGCAAGGATGGGGCCGGTGTCGATGCCTTCATCGATAAAATGTACCGTGCACCCTGTCTTTTTTTCTCCTGCTTTGAGCGCATCTTGAACGGCGTGCTGTCCAGGATATTTGGGAAGCAGGGCTGGATGAATATTAATCGCTTTTTTAGGAAAGGCATGGATAAAGACAGGCGAGAGAATTCGCATGAACCCAGCCAGGACCACAAGATCCACCTGGTATTGTTTTAACGTCAGCGTAAGCATTTGGTCAAAAGCTTCTCTTGTTTCATACAGTTTGGGGTCAATAAAAATGCCAGGAACATCCTGTGCGGTTGCTTTTTGAAGTGCCGGGGCCTCTTTTTGATCTGAAATCACAACGCCCACATAAGCCGGGTAGTCTTTCCCTTTACAGGCCTTTAAAATAGCTTCCAAATTGGTGCCTTTTCCAGAAGCCAAAACTCCTAATTTTGTTTTTTTATGCATGTTGAACTTCCCCAATTACCCACGCTTTTTGTTTTTTCGATTGTAAAGCTTTCAAAATTGCATTCACCGCATGTTTTGGGACAATGAGCACATAGCCAATGCCGCAATTAAACGTGCGAAACATTTCTTTTTGGGAAAGATGGGCTTTGTGTTGGAGCATTTTAAAAATAGCTGGCATGGGCCAGGCAGTGTCATCGATATGAAGGTGCAATCCCTTTGGCAGGACACGCGGAATATTGTCTGTCAGTCCGCCGCCTGTGATATGGGCCATGCCATGAATGGGAAATTTTTTTAGAAGCGGTAAAACCACAGGAACATAAATTTTTGTGGGGGTGAGAAGCTGTGTTTTCCATTTTGAAAGATCTTTTTGGGAGAGCACTTTTCGAACCAAACTAAAGCCATTGCTATGTAAGCCACTGGAAGCAAGGCCAATCAGTTGATGTCCAGAACGGATTTTTTTGCCATCGATGATTTTATTTTTTTCAACCACGCCAACCGTAAACCCAGCCAGGTCATAATCTTGGTTTCGATAAAGCCCTGGCATTTCAGCAGTTTCGCCGCCAATGAGTGCCGAGCCCGCGATTTTACAGCCTTTCGCAATACCCAAAAGAATATCTCGATCTCTTTTTAAATGGAGTTTGGACGTTGCAAAATAATCCAAAAAAAACAAAGGTTCTGCCCCTAAGGTTAAAATGTCATTTACATTCATGGCTACAAGATCCTGGCCAATGGTTTTATAGTTTTGGAATTGAATGGAAAGTTTGAGTTTTGTGCCCACACCATCTGTAGAAGAAACCAAAATTGGATTTTTATATTTTTTAAGGTTCAATTCAAATAAAGCCCCAAATCCACCAATGGAGGATAAAACACCAGGGCGATTTGTTTTTTGAATTTCTGGTTTTAGGGAATCAATCAGCTTTTGAGCCAAGTCAATATGCACGCCAGAGTGTTTGTAAGTTATTGTCTTCAATTGCATTTTTGCCATAAAAGAGATATAAAACTTTAGCCCTTTTAAACAGTAGATGTCAACTTTATGATCGATCGATACACACGAAAACACATGGCCAGGCTTTGGAGTCTGGAAAATAAATACCAAACTTGGCTTCAAGTCGAGCTTGCCCATCTTGAGGTTTTGGCTGAAAAAGGCTTGATTCCAAAGCAAGCTTTTCAAGACATTTCTAAAAATGCAAAATTCGATGTGTCTGAAATTTTAAAACTTGAAGAAAAAGTAAAGCACGATGTCATTGCTTTTATTACAAACGTATCTGAAAATTTAGGTGAAAATGGGAAATACCTGCATTATGGGCTAACATCTTCCGATGTTTTAGATACGGCATTTGCGCTGAACTTAAAGCAAGCACTTCAAAATATCTTAGATGAAATCAATAGTTTACAGGCGGTTTTAAAAGAAAAGGCTTATCATTATAAAAACCTAACATCTGTAGGCAGGTCGCATGGCATTCATGCCGAACCTACTTCTTTTGGCCTCAAATTTGCGCTTTGGTATGCAGAAATGAAGCGCAATATCCATCGGTTGGAACAGGCCAAAGAAGGTATTTCTTTTGGAAAGTTTTCAGGCGCGGTGGGCACATTTGCGCATTTATCTCCCCAGATTGAGGCAAAAATTTGTGAAAAATTAGGCCTGAAACCGGATCCCATTACAACGCAGGTCATTCAACGAGATCGCCATGCAGACGTTTTTTCTCAACTTGCCATTTTGGCAGGCTCCCTTGAAAAAATCGCACTTGAAATTCGCCATCTTCAGCGCACCGAAGTTTTAGAAGTGGAAGAACCTTTTACGAAAGGACAAAAAGGAAGTTCCGCCATGCCGCATAAGAAAAACCCCATCGCGTCAGAAAATATAACAGGACTTGCAAGATTGGTTCGTTCATATGCACAAGCTTCCCTTGAAAACATCGCCCTTTGGCATGAAAGAGATATTAGCCATTCTTCTGTGGAGCGCGTCATTGGGCCAGACAGTACGATTTTATGTGATTTTATGGTTTCAAGATTAGCAAAAATTTTAGAGGATCTTGTGGTACATGAAAAAAATGTAACCGAAAATTTAAATAAAACGCATGGGCTGATTTACTCCCAACGTGTGCTCTTGGCTTTAAATGAAAAAGGCGTGGAGCGTCAAACCGCCTATGAATGGATTCAGCAACATGCCATGGTGTCTTGGGAGGAGAAAAAAGACTTTTATTTGCTTTTAAAGGAAGATAAAAATATATCTGAAGTGCTCACAGAGACAGAACTTAAAAATTGTTTTGATCCGAAACAGTATTTAAAACATGTGGATGAAATCTATCAGAGGGTATTTCAAAATGAATAAAGGAAAAAAAATATACGAAGGCAAAGCCAAGATCTTGTATGAAACGCAAGATCCGAATGTTCTCATTCAATACTTTAAAGACGATGCCACAGCGTTTAATGCCAAGAAAAAAGGAACCATTCAAAATAAAGGTATTTTAAATAATAAAATGTCTGAAGTTTTGTTTGGGTATTTAGAAAAAAATGGCGTTCCAACCCATTTTAAAGAGCGAATCAGTGAGCGAGAAATGGTGGTTCGAAAGTTAAAGATTTTCCCCGTAGAAGTTGTCATTCGAAATGTGGTGGCGGGGTCTTTGGCAAAAAGGCTTGGGCTGGAAGAGGGGATGAAACTTCAAAAACCCATTTTAGAATTTTTCTATAAAAGCGATCCTTTGGATGATCCTATGATTTCTGAAACAGCGCCTATTGCTTTTGGCTGGATGACAGATTCGGAAATGGAAACACTGAAAAAACTGACCTGGAAAATTAATGACCTTTTGGTGACGTTTTTTCATCAGCGCGGCATTCAGCTTGTGGACTATAAATTAGAATATGGCAAGGATGCTTCTGGAAACATGTATCTGGCAGACGAAATTTCACCCGATGGATGCAGGCTTTGGGAAATTGCAACGGGCGAAAAGCTCGACAAAGACCGCTTTCGAAGAGATTTGGGAAAAATCGAAGAATCGTATCAAAAAGTGTGTGATTTAATATGCTCGTAAAAGTCTATATTACACTCAAACCTTCCGTTTTAGACCCGCAAGGAAAAACCGTCCAAAAATCACTCGAAAATCTTGGGTTTAAAGATGTAAAAGACGTACGTGTTGGGAAATATATTGAAGTCCAGCTCTCAGACACACTCAAAAAAGAAGAAGCCCAAAAACAAATTCAAAAAATGTGCGAGAGATTGCTGGCAAATACTGTGATTGAGAATTACTCGTTTCATATTTAACAGGAAAAAAGTACACATGAAGATAACTGTTTTTGATGGGAGGATCTACACCGGGCGGAGGGGCCCATCAGAAACATATATCTTCATGTGTACTTCTTCGGTGGAAATATGAAGTGGGGTGTCGTCACTTTTCCAGGCTCGAATTGTGATCACGACTGCATTTATGTTTTAAAAGAACTTTTTCATCAAGACGTACAATCGCTTTGGTACAAAGAAACAAATTTAAAAGGCTTAGATGCCGTTATTTTACCCGGTGGATTTTCTTATGGCGATTATCTCAGAGTGGGTGCCATGGCGGCCCAAGCGCCCATGATGAAAGAAGTCATATCTTTTTCCAAAAAAGGGGGCTTGGTTTTAGGTATTTGTAATGGATTTCAAATCTTAACGGAATCTGGGCTTTTGCCAGGCGCGTTGCTTCGAAATACCTCTTTAAAATTTATGTGCGACACCGTAGAACTTTCAGTTTCAAACGCCAACGCAAAATTTACAAACCGATATACAAAAAATCAAAAAATTTCGATGCCCATTGCCCATGCCGATGGCAATTATTTTATCGATTCAGAAGGGCTTAAAAAACTTCAAGACCAAGACCAAATTCTTTTTCGCTATACCCAAAATCCCAATGGTTCAGTCGATGACATTGCGGGCATTTGCAACGAAGCAGGAAATGTCTTAGGCCTCATGCCGCATCCAGAGCGCGTGTGTGAAGATGTTCTTGGCGGCGAAGATGGCAGAGCGCTTTTTGAGTCGATGATGTCTTAATCTAAAATTCCATGAAAATTGAAAGCGGCGGGGGCTGAGGGCATTTCTGACGGTTGTACGCATTCTTCTGCCAAGGGGATTAAGGCAAGTCCGAAGAGAGGATTTACATAATATTCCGAAGCTTGATATTCCGGAGTATAAAATGTTCCGTCTTCTTGAATCAAAGACATGAGTGCAGATTTTAATTCAGATTGAATGCTTTGAAGCTCGGTTTTTTCTTCGGGGGTTGCATTTTCAAGGAGCATTCGGGTGGCGGCGGTGGCATAGGGAATGGTTGAAAAAAGATAATAGGGGGCCAAGGCATCTGGCGGCAAATGTGTTTTGTCGCGTCTTAAATGAACCATCATAGATGGTAAGTTTTGAATGTAATTTCTTAAAGAGCGTTTTAAAATTTCTTTTTGGGTTTGGGCCGATTCTGGAGATTCGGCGTTTAAATACAAAGCCAGATGAACAGGAACGGCTCTGGCTGCGGATGCCCTTTCATTTCGTTTTGGTTCTTGTGGATCATAAGCAATATTCAAAGGATTCCTGGAGTCTATGGCTTCTTTTAAAAAATAAATGTTGTTTGTGTCAATTTGTGAATTTGGAAGTGCAATCATGGATGTTGCTATGGCATAGGTATTAAATAAGCTACCTCCTACTAGACCAGAGGGATATTGGCGCGCTCTGTCGAGATCTCGTTTTAGGTGCCTTTCCATTTCCATACGAAGTCGATTTATTTTTTCACGTTGTCCGAAGGGGAGATTTGGTTTTCGAACCAAAATATCTCGAAATAGGAGTGTGAAAAATTGTTTTGCGTAAACGTCTGAGGCGACTTGCAACGTATGCGTTGACGTATCTATTAAAGCGTGAACATTTTTTTGAAGATCTTGAAAAGTATGGGGTGGGTTTGCGCATGTTTCAGCTTGATCTTGCGTGCTTTGGGTCAGTCTTATGATTAAGTCATTGAGGAGCGTATCTGCGCCTTCACAAAAGGAAGAGACTTTGGAGATGTATAGTCCAGATAAGCCTTCCATTGCCGCATCCCAAGTTGGCTCGTGCCATATATTACTGCGGTTCAAATTTTGTGACAGATTTTGTATATTTTCTAAAACCTTGCACAGGGTTTGACATAAATTTGTATTTTGGTGGGAAGGTGCGGTGAGAGCCGAGATGCTGGGTTCAAACGGAAATTCTTCGGGGGCTCGGGATGCAAGAATATTTTCATAAGCAGAGAGTGCTTTTTCTCTTACATAGGGGTTTTCTGCATGAAGCGCAATCCAAGAAATTTCTGGAAGTGCAGATTTTAATTTCATGTTTTCAATCGTGACGAGCATATTTTCAAGAATGTATGAATCATGCCCTGTTTTATATCGTTCTAATTCGGCCCGAAATTCCTCTAAGAAAAAAGAGTCTAAGGAAGTTTCGGGTGCTCCAAATTTTTCCAGGGACGCTGCCTCGGATATTCCAAATTTCCCCAATGTGCTCAAAAGGGCCATTTTTTCAGATGCTGGCCAATAATTCGCTCGAATCGAGGTTAAAGGTTTTTTATAATTTTCAATCAGCTTTGGAATAATTTGCGAGGCCTGCTTTGGGAAGCTTTGAAGTGCAATGTACGAAGTTTCACGTACATCATGACCTTTATCTTGAAGTGCGTTTAAGAGTGTTGGCACAATGGTTGAGCCTCTGTCGGCAGGCATTTTTGAAAGTGCTTCAATCGCATGAATTTGTGTTTTTGGATGATATACGCCCCAAGAATTTTTGACAATGGCTTGCCAGCGTTGAATTGCCTGGGTTTGATATCCAGAGACGACTGTTACAGCTTCTGCAGCATTGCTTCGAACGTCTCGATTGACATCAAAGACTGCAGCTTCTTGAAATTTCTGTGTGGCATGTTTCGCCCAATTTTCTCTTAAGCTTAAAATATTAAGGGCGTCTTTTCGAATATTTTGGCTATTGTCTATAAGTACGGCCTCAACCAATTTGTTGTGGGCTTTATAAAGGTAGTAGCGTCTTGATAAAGAGCTCAGTGCAGATGTTGCAGCCGCTTTCAGTTTTTGATCCTCTGTATATAGCGCAAGATAAACCAACGATTCTTGAATGCGGTTGCTGGCGAGCCCTTGTTTTTCAATTTCTTCAAGTGCAGAAATTTTTGTTTCAATCGATGGGGCACCTAAATCTTCATATAAGCTTGCTTCATTTTTCGCCCAAGCCGGGAAAGGAAGCAGGCTCCATACACACACCCATAAAATGACTTTTCTCATCTTTCATCTTATCGGAAGTGAGCGGTGGAAACCTAAGCTTTAAGGAATCTCAAACAGCTTTACTTTTCCCTTTGTTCCACGCAGTAAAGAAATGTGAGATTGTGGAACTTTAAAATACAAGGCAAGGGCTTGGATGACAGCCTGGTTGGCTTTGTTTTCCTTGGGCGGGGCTTTGACCCAAACTTTAAACTCTGTTTCAGAGATTTTTTCTATTTTTTCATGTTTTGCGTTGGGTTTAACCTGAACTTGAATACGACGCATTTTTACTCCCAAGAAACGGTAAGCGCCGTCCCTGTCCAATTGAGGTTTAGTCCATATTGATTTTGAAGTCGTTGCCAATTTGTGTTTTTAATATTTTGATTATATTTGTGGGCGGAATTTACGGCCGAATAAATATTCCCGCCGTAAAAGCCAGAGGCCAAAAAGGTGAGAATCCCAAAAGAAACATAGTATTCATTGACCCAGGTTCTATAAATTCCATAGCCAAACATGCCGTTTACAACCAATGCTGCCATGCCGTCCCAAAACCGCCCCACGTACCATTGCCCCAGGCCTGGAAGCATCGCAGAAAATGTGCCCGCCAAAAAAGGGGGACGAGAGGGAAGATTTTGCCATTGATTGATTTCCTGAGAAAAAGCTAAAGTTTTAGGATGGCGGTTAGAGATCAGTTCTTGTTTCGCCTCCTGTATTTTTTCCTGAAGAAAATAAGCCCAGGCCATTTGATAAGCGGCCGCATCCGAAAGGGGATGCTTGGGAAACTGTGTTTGAAATGTTCTCCATTCACCAATGGCAAAATCGTATTGTTTTGATTCAAACAACGTTTGCGCAAGTGCAAATTGGGCGTCTTGACCAATGCGTTTTAAGGGGAATTGCGTGGCAAGCTTTTGAAAATAGGGAAGTGCTGCGTCTGGCTTTTGGCCTTTTAAGTAGCTATAGCCCATTTGAAATTCCACCGCATTTTTCTGGGGATGGGTGGGGTACATGTGTAAAAACCGTTTATATTCTGTAATGGCCCGATAGTAGTCTTGCTCTTTGAAAAGCGCGTTTCCAAAACCAAGAATGCCTTTGGGGATTTGTGTTGCTTCAAGTGGGAGTGTTAGTAAAAATACAAAAAAAATAAAACGCATCATGGCGAAATCCAAAAGTCATTATCAGAGACAGAGTCACTCAAATAGGTTTTCCCAAATTTTTGAATCCATGTGTAAAGCTCAGGCGATCTGCCATGGTCTCGCATGAATCTGTCAGTTGCCATCCAGCCGCCTAAAAGGGGGCCATGCTTTTGAAGCGCTTGAAAACCATAGTGCGAACACGTCGGGTACATGCCACACCGGGCGCCATCTGCGCGGGTTAAAAAATGCGTCCAGGCATGAAATCCGTAATCAAAGGCGGAAATGGGGCTCAGGTTTTGGATCGATAAAGTTTCATTGAGCGTGGGGTGGCGTTTAGAAATCGACCAGGGCTCTTCGCCAAAAATGTCTTGCATCCTGAGCCATACGGTTAAAATCAAAAGTATTAAAATAATATATTTCATCACTGCGTTTGAAATAGAAATACTCTGTGTTTGGGAGCTTGTCTAGAGATCAAAACAAGAAAATCAAGAATAAAAATGATGTGCATAATTTTATGAAATTTTAATCTAAGTTTAATACTAAAAGCGCCTTGTTGGATTTCTTTTTTTAAGTATAATTAAAGCATGAGTTGAACGTGTGTGGAATAAAGCAGTTTTCCGTATTGTAAAACAAAAAAAAATAAAATGGGAAAAAAACATATGAAATATGGTGTTGTTTTAAAGTATGCAACGGCGGGGTTTATTTTTTTTGTAAGCATGTGGATCTCATCTTGCGGAAAAGAGGATAATAGATTACCTCAGCCGGTAACACAAAGCCAAGCAGATTCCAGCGAAGAAGAACATGTTCTCCCCATTGATGAACCCGATATTATAAAGCCTCCGCCTGTAGCAGCGATTTCTGCTTGTCAAGATGTTCCCAAATTACCTGCCCCAGGCCAATCAGTACATCATTATACAGAAAAATCATGCGATCAGGATCCCCAGAATATATTTTTAGTAGCCAAAAATATTCGACAAGGCCTTTCAGCGGGGGAGTGTCCACAGCGTTTTTCAGAGTTTCGGAACGCAATGCTTCATGTTGCATCAATGGAAGAGAATATTTTTAATTATGACGAACTGATAATTGAAGTGCAAGATGGTGAAGAATATTCGATGTGTGATCCCGGTGATTGCCAGTTAAGTAAATATGCAGAGAAATATCCAGTAAAATTTCCAATACCAAAGGTTGCATCTCAAGGAGGGAAGTCTCAGCCCGCGCTTATTTTACGTGCTAGAGATGGATTTCAACCCAAATTAACGCGTAACGTATCTGGCCCTATTCTGTCTTTTATCAATGTTCAAAAAGTAAAAATTCATGGATTTATTTTGGGGCGTCGCATTCTTTCTGCAACCAGTGGTCAAACACCAACGACAACTTTTGGAGTTGAAATTGGTTCTGCCATAGTTGTTAAGCATCCAGATTTAAGATGGAATACAAAAATTGTCCCTCGAGGTGAAACGCAGCAAGATCCCGCTTACCCCATTTTTTACCAAATCCAAAATAACAGATTTGAAAATGTGAGTTACGGTATTAATCTTCATGATGTTGATAATTTCGGACAAGCCCATCTCCAGCGTGGAGAAATTCGATTGGAGAACAATTGTTTTAATTCTGTAACAGATTCTGTTTTATATGATAACGATTGGAGTCGAGGAAAACGTGTTCTCAAAAACAATTTTTTGACAGATGTGAATAATGTTATTTTCTTACGGTTAAAAGAAAACATACAATATGAGGTTTTAGAAAATACAGTTACTTTAACACCAGGTAAAATGTTTTTTTACGATCATCAATTGGATCCAACCGCAAAGAATGCTTCTAGACAATATGTGTATTGTCTAGATCTTACTGGTGATTTTGATTATGGACGATGTATGAAAACGGTTTTTGGAAGAAAGCTTCTGTCCGATAAAAATCACATTTTTTATCGACGCGGGGATCTCATGTTGCTGCAGACAGTTCATAATTCATCATATGGCATGTCAGCGTGGAAGGACGCGTTTCAACAGACAAACGATACAAGCGAATTTACTGAACTCTCTCCATAGGCGAAAAATATTATTGAAGCCATTAGGCTTTAATTTGATTTTCCTACGTACTTCCACTAGACTTTTCTGAAAATCATGCCAAATACTGAGATTTCAAAAGATAGTGTGAAAGCCCATGGGCTAACGCCCGACGAATATCAAAAAATTTTAAAGCTTTTAGGGCGGACGCCCAATCTTACGGAATTGGGTGTGTTTTCTGTCATGTGGTCGGAGCATTGTTCGTATAAAAGTTCCAGGGTGCATTTACGGAAATTCCCCACTTCTGGGCCGCATGTGGTGCAAGGCCCGGGGGAAAATGCTGGGGTGGTGGATATTGGAGATGGCAAAGTCGTTGTTTTTAAGATGGAAAGTCACAACCATCCTTCCTTTATAGAGCCTTATCAGGGGGCGGCAACCGGGGTGGGGGGCATTTTACGGGATGTCTTTACCATGGGGGCCAGGCCCATTGCGCTTTTAAATTCACTTCGGTTTGGTTCACCTACGCATGCAAAAACAAAGCATTTGGTGGAAGGGGTCGTAAGTGGCATTGGAGGCTATGGCAATCCCTTTGGGTGTCCCACGGTGGGGGGCGAAGTTTTTTTTGATGCGTCCTATAATTTAAATCCCTTGGTGAATGCCTTTTGTTTGGGGATTTCTGATCGTGACAAAATCTTTTTGGGTAGAGCCGAAGGGAAAGGAAATCCTGTGATCTATGCAGGCTCTAAAACAGGGCGAGACGGCATTCATGGGGCTACGATGGCCTCGCAAGAATTTGACGATACGGCAGAAAGTAAAAAGCCTACAGTTCAAGTGGGCGATCCTTTTTGCGAAAAGCTTTTGTTGGAAGCTTGTTTGGAGCTCATGCAAAAAGATTACTTGGTTGGGATTCAAGACATGGGGGCCGCGGGGCTCACAAGTTCTTCTGTGGAAATGGCATCCAGAGCTGGAAATGGGATTGAACTCGATTTGAGTCAAGTTCCCGCCCGGGAAGAAAACATGACGCCGTATGATTTTTTATTGTCTGAGTCACAAGAACGCATGCTTTTGGTGGTAAAAAAAGGATTTGAAAAGGAGGCCATCCAAATTTTTCATAAGTGGGAACTCGATGCCTGTGTGATTGGCGTGGTGACAGAGGATGGGAAATTTCGGGTGAAGTTTCATGGAGAAGAAGTTTGCGATATTCCAGTGAAGGCTCTGACAGACGAAGCGCCTGTGTATGAAAGGCCATACAATTCCCCTGAACATTTGGATGATTCCTTGAAGAAGCCTGTCGGAGGTCGTTTGGGAGGATGGCATGAGCTTCTCATAAAATTTGTTTCCTCCCCAAATTTGTGCTCCCGTAAATGGGTGTATCGTCAATACGATCATCAGGTGCGAACCAATACGGTCATGCTTCCAGGGGGCGATGCAGCAATGGTCAGAATAGAGGGGACGAAAAAAGGCATTGCCATCACCACAGATTGCAACGCAAGGCTATGTCAAATCAATCCAAGGATGGGAGCGCAGTATGCCATTGCTGAAGCCGCCAGGAATATATCTGCTGTGGGAGCTACCCCTTTGGCCGTGACCGATTGCTTGAATTTTGGAAATCCCGAAAAACCTGAAATCATGTGGCAATTTAAAGAAGCCGTCGAAGGGTTGGCAGAAGCCTGCCAGGTTTTTGAAACGCCCGTCGTAAGTGGCAACGTGAGTCTCTATAATGAAACAAATAGTCAGGCGGTTTTCCCAACGCCAACCATTGGCATGGTGGGGCTGATTTCAAATATCGAAAAAAGAGTGGGGATTGGGTTTCAAAACTTGAGCGATGAAATTTATCTCATTGGAGAAAGCAAAGACACCCCACATGACCTGTCTTTAGATGGCAGCGAATATTTGAATTTCTTTTATGGAGAGCTGGGCACCTGTCTTCCGAAGTTAGACTTGGCGTTTGAAAAGAAAGTCCAAACCGTAGTCCGAGAAGCGATTGAAAAGGGGCTTCTTGCATCTTGTCATGACATTTCAGATGGGGGGCTTTTGGTGGCACTTTTAGAAAGTGCCTTCCAAAATGATGTTGGATTTGAGGTCTCCTACGAAAAAGATATCCCCAAAGAGGTGCTTTATTTTGGTGAAAGTCCATCGCGGTATGTGGTTAGCGTGGATCCTAAAAAAGTGAGTGATCTTGAAAACTTATTAAAACATGTTAAAGTGCCATATCAGAAAATTGGATGCACCCACCCCGCCAAAATTCAGGTGAATTCAGACATTCAGTTACCCCTTAAAGAGACGAAGATGATGTGGGAGAATGCTTTTGAAGCAGGGTTTAAATAAAATGAAAGAAAAGAACCAGGTGTATTCAATGCGCGGAAGTAAAGCGCAGCAGGCGCCGTGTCGCAAGACACGCCGCCTGCGAGCCATGAAGCGCATGAATACACCTGGTTCTTTTGTAACAACGGAATTTAAATCCAGCTTAAAACACGAATGTGGCGTATTTGGGATTTTTCATCATCCCGAAGCCGCCAATCTTACCTACCTGGGACTTTATGCGCTTCAACATCGGGGCCAGGAAGGTGCTGGCATTGTTTCTTCGGATGGTAAAAAACTTTATCAAGAAAGAAAGCATGGGCTGGTGAGCGATGTGTTTCACGTCGGGCGCCTCAAACGCCTCAAAGGCCATCATGCCATTGGACATGTCCGGTATTCTACAGCAGGCGATGATCGACTTAAAAATATTCAACCCCTTCTGATTCAATACGAACAAGGGCCGCTCAGTATTGCCCACAATGGCAATTTAACGAATGCCGTTTATTTAAAAAAACAACTTGAGAAACAAGGCAGTATTTTTCAAACCACGTCTGACACAGAAATTGTTTTACATCTCATTGCAAAGTCTCGTTTACAGACACTGGAAGAAAGAATCATTGAAGCCCTAAAACAAGTGGAAGGGGCTTATTGTTTTTTATTTTTAACGCAAGACAAACTCATTGCCGTTCGCGATCCCTATGGATTTCGCCCTTTGGTTTTGGGGGCATTTGACGGGAATGACGCTTGCCATGTATTTGCCTCCGAAACTTCCGCCTTTGATCTCATCGATGCAAAATTGATCAGAGAAGTGGAACCGGGCGAAATGATCAGCGTTTCTTCTGACGGCATGAAAAGCCAAAAACCTTTTGAGCCCAAACCCACGAAACAATGTGTGTTTGAACATATTTACTTTGCCAGACCCGATAGTTTTTTGTTTAACGAAAATGTGTATCAGGTGCGAACATTGATGGGGAAAAAGTTGTCCCAAGAACAACCCGCTACAGCCGATATTGTTGTCCCCGTGCCAGATTCCGGAGTGCCGGCAGCGGTGGGGTATGCTGAAAGCTCAGGGATTCCCTTTCAAATGGGGATTATTCGAAACCATTATGTGGGGCGAACCTTTATTGAGCCCGAGCAAGCCATTCGAAATTTTGGCGTAAAAATTAAATTGAATCCGATCCGTTCTATTTTAGAGGGAAAATCCATCGTTTTGGTGGACGATTCCATTGTGCGGGGGACGACGTCTAAAAAAATTGTGCAGCTTTTAAGGCAAAATGGCGCCAAAGAAGTGCATGTGCGTATTTCGGCGCCGCCGACCATTGGTCCATGTTATTACGGCATTGACACGCCCACAAAGTCGGAGTTAATTGCTTCCAAGAACAATATCGAAAGTATTCGAAAATTTATTGGAGCCGATACCTTAGGGTACTTATCCATTGAAGGAATGTTATCTGTGTTCAAAGATCAAAAGAAATATTGTACCGCTTGTTTTGATGATCGGTATCCATTTTATCCAAAGGATTAAACATGCCTGGATGGCTGAACATTCACATCCTTTTTTCTGTCGCAGGACTTTTATTTTTAACGCTGGCTTCGATTGTAAGCCTCCTGTATCTTTTTCAAGAGCATCAAATTAAACATCGTAAACTTCTCTGGAATCGTCTACCTTCCTTAGAAAAATTAGATAAAAAACACACACACATCCTTTCTTTAGGGTTTCTTTTCTTTACGATCGGTGTCGGGGTGGGCTGGTTTGTCATCCCTCAAAATTGGCAACTTACGTGGCGGCCCGAGCAACTTTGGACAGGATCGGGGTGGGGAATTTACGCACTGATTTTATTTTTTCGTCTGAAGACAGGCCTTCGGGGCAGGAAGGCTGCGTTGTATTCTTTGGTGGGGTTTTCGTTTGTGCTTTTCTTTTGGATGGTTGGCGTTTCGATTATTTTCCCAGGCAAACACGGGTGGTTTTAATGAGTGTCTACGTTGTAGGAATGAATCATCACAAAACGCCCGTCGAGTTACGTGAAAAATTTCATGCTTTAGATCCTGCAGATTTTAAAAATAAGTTTCGTGAATTGGGGGTGGAAGAGGGATGTTTTTTATCCACCTGTAATCGGGTTGAGCTTCACACCGTGGGGGCCCCCCAGGTCCGAAGCCAAATACATCAGTGGATCTCAGGGGCAAGCGATGAGGATTTGTCACCCTATCTTTATATGTATGACAAGGCCGATGCCATTCGTCATATGTTTCGTGTAGCATCCAGCTTGGATTCGATGGTGGTTGGAGAAGCAGAAATTTTAGGCCAAATGAAATCGGCGTACCAAAAGTCACATGAATTGGGCCTTTTGGGTCCCAAGCTTCACCGTGTGTATCAGAAGGCATTTCAGGTCGCCAAGCGCGTTCGGTCGGAAACAGGCGTAGGGCAACATCCGATTTCGATTGCTTCGGTGGCCATTGATTTGACTCAAAAAATATTTCAAACCCTCGAAGATAAAATTATTTTAATTTTAGGCGCAGGTGAAATGGCGCGTATTATGGTGGAACATTTACGTGCGAAAGGGGTTACGCAGTTTTACGTCTCGAATCGCTCGACGCAAAAAGAAGAGGGGTTTAAATATCTCCCCCTCGACCAGTTCCCCAGCATTTTAGATAAAGTGGACATGATCTTGGCTTCAACGGGTGCAGCTTCTTACTTGGTGACGTCCGAGATGTTACAAGAGGCTTTGAAACAGCGAAAAAACAAACCCATCTTTTGTATCGATATTTCTGTGCCCAGAAATATTGACCCAATGGTCAATCGACTCGACAATATTTACCTATATGACATTGACGATTTAGAAATCTTGGTGCGCCAAAATTCTGAAATGCGAAAAGAAGAAGCTTTGAAAGCAGAAAAAATAATTTTAGAAGAAGTCGATCTTTTTTATCCAAATTTAGAAAAACTTAATTTCGCTCCTACGCTGAAGCGCTTGCGTGAAAAAATAGAAAATATTCACGAAGAGGAAATGGGTGTGCTTCAAAAAAAACTTTTGCATTTAACGGCGCAAGATATTCAAGTGATTGAAAAATCTTTTTCTCGATTTTCAAAAAAACTTTTACATGATCCTTTAACGCAAATTAAAGCATCTTCGCATCATCAAGACCATGGGTTTTTAGAAACCTTAAAACAACTTTTTAAAATTTCACCATGAAAGATCGTTTGATCATTGGAAGTCGTGGCAGTCGTCTAGCGATCGCACAAAGTGAAATTGTAAAAACACTTCTTTTAAGCCATTTCCCGAGTCTTCAGATTGAAATTCAAAAAATCCAAACTTCAGGAGACAAACTTCACACTGAAAAAATTTATAAGTTTGGGGGGAAGGGTGTTTTTGTCAAAGAAATTGAAGAAGCGTTACTCTCTAACAGCATCGATTTGGCGGTGCACAGCATGAAAGACGTTCCGACAGATATTCCCCCAGCCCTTGAAATTGCAAGCATTTTAAAGCGAGAAGATGCCTCTGATGCCTTTTTAAGTGTCACATACGAAAGACTTGAAGACATGCCGAAAGGAAGCCGCATCGGAAGTTCCAGTTTGCGTAGACACGTCCAAATTTTAGAGCGGAATCCAAATGTTGACGTGTGCGATTTAAGAGGCAACGTGGATACACGTTTAAAAAAATTAAAAGCAGGGGAAATGGATGCGATGGTCATGGCAACTTGCGGATTAAAGCGCCTCAATTTGGAACAAGAAATTCGCCAAAGCTTAAATTTTGTGCCAGCGGTGGGTCAAGGTGCGATCGGTATTGAAATTCGGAAAGATGACAAAAAAGTAAAAGATAAAATTTTACGTTTAAATGATGAAAAAACATACAACGAAGTTTTTTTAGAAAGAATTTTTTTAAAAAAAATGAATGGTGGGTGTTTATTGCCGCTCGGCGCGAAAGTTTTTTGTTCAAGTCAAGATTTTTCTTTCGAAACGTTTATCGGGAGTCTTGACACACAGGTTATTTTAAAACATAAAGGTAAGGGCAAGATCAGCGAGGGCGAAAAAACAATTTCAGATGTGTGTGAAAAGATTTTAAACGAAGGTGGTAGAGAAATTTTAAGGAGTATCGAGCGTGGGTTCAAAAATATCTAAGAGTAAAAGACTTCCTCTCAAAGGGAGAACAATTTTAGTTACACAAGCGAAACATCAATCGACAAAATTTTCAAATTTATTGCGTCAAAAAGGGGCGACGGTTTTAGAATGCCCCACCATCGAAGTGATTTCCTATACAGCGAAAGAAGATCTTCCCAAACTTAAAAACATTCAAGAATATGATTGGCTTGTTTTTATGAGTCAAAATGCAGTGCAATTCTTTTTTGATCGTTTAAAAGAACAAAAGCTCAGTAAAAGAAACTTAAAAGGGTGTCGTATTGCAGCCATTGGAAAAACAACCCGGGAGACGCTGAAGCAATATAAAATTAGAGTTCATTTAACCCCAGCCGTGTATAAATCTGAAAAATTGGCAGGGTCTTTTAAAGGAAAAATTGCAGGCAAGCGATTTTTGGTTTTATCGGCCGTAGATGGCAGAACCGTTTTCCATGAAGCGCTTCAGAAAAAAGGAGCCTTGGTGGAGACCTTACCTTTGTACAAAACCATTGTGCCCATGCATAACTCTGAGCAACTTTTAAAATACATTTGTGAGGAGAGAATTGATGCGGTGACGTTTACCAGTCCCTCTACGGTTGAAAATTTTGTCGCCATGCTTTCGCCTTATGTGCAGCGGGATTTAAAACAACATATTGAACTCTTGACAATTGCAACCTTGGGTGATGTAACGGCGCAAGCTGTTGAAAATTGTGGATTGAGGGTTCGTGTGAGGCCTTCAGAGTTTACTATCCCCTCTTTTGTGAATACCCTCAGTCGAGAACTTTAGAATAAAAATGGAAATTTTATTGGAGACCCGTTTAAGACGTTTACGGTCGCAAGAACCGCTCCGTCGGCTTGTGCGCGAAACGCAGCTTTCTGTAAACAATTTGATGATGCCCATTTTTGTGGTGCCGGGGCGAAATATTCGGCGTGAAATTCCATCGATGCCCGGGATTTTTCAATTGTCGGTGGATCAGGTGGTCCGCGAAGTACAAACGATTGCGGAACTTAAGATCCCAGGGGTTTTGCTATTTGGTGTTCCAGAAACAAAAGACACCCAAGGGTCCGAAGCCTATGCCAAAGATGGCGTTGTTCAAAATGCTGTTCGTGAGATCAAATCACAACTTTTAAAAGTAACTGTCGCCACAGACGTTTGCTTATGTGCCTATATGACCCACGGGCATTGTGGCGTTGTGGATAAAAGTGCATCACCTCAAATTTTAAATGATGCAACCTGTGAGCTTTTGGCAAAAGTGGCACTCTCGCATGCAGAAGCTGGTGCGGATCTTATTGCGCCATCGGATATGATGGATGGCAGAATTGGTGTGATTCGAATGGCTTTGGATGACCATGGATTTTCAAACTTACCCATTATGTCTTATGCGGCAAAGTACGCCTCTTCTTTTTATGGCCCTTTTCGCGATGCGCAAGATTCCAGCCCTCAGTTTTCAGATCGAAAAACCTATCAAATGGATCCGGCAAATCAAAGAGAAGCACTTAGAGCGATTGAAAGAGATTTACAAGAAGGGGCAGATATTATTATGGTAAAGCCTGCTTTGAGTTATTTAGATATTATTTGTCGTATTCGAGAGTTAACCAATGTTCCCATTGCGGCCTATAGTGTCAGTGGTGAATATGCCATGATTTGCGCAGCCCACCAAAAAGGGTGGATCGATGGAGATCAAGTGATGATGGAAAGTTTACAATCTATGAAACGCGCAGGATGTGATTTTATCATTACCTATTTTGCTAAAAAAGCCGCGCAACTTTTGAGATGACGTCTCAACCCCCTCTAAAACTCTGCCTCATTGATGGAAGTTCTTCCTTTTACAGAGCCTTTTTTGCCATTCGTCCGCTAACGACATCCAAGGGCTTGCATGTGAATGCCATCTATGGATTTACCACCATGCTGATGAAGGTTTTAAGAGACATAAAACCAGACTATGTGGCCATGGTCTTTGATTCCGACAAGGAAACCTTTCGCTCGGAAATCTATAAAGAATACAAAGCCAACCGAGAGGAAATGCCCAGTGATTTGGTTGAACAATTGCCTTACATTCAAAACGTGACGCGCGCCTTTGAGATTACCGCCCTTCAAAAACCCGGGTTTGAGGCAGATGATATTATTGGAACCGTGTGTCATCGATTCAAAGATGAAAATTTAAAAATCGAAATTATTTCTGCAGATAAAGATTTGATGCAGCTGGTTTCGGACAACGTCACAATGATTGATACCATGCGAGACCGAACGTTTGGGAAAAAAGAAGTAAAAGACAAATTTGGGGTGGGGCCAGAACATGTAGTGGATATTTTAGGATTGGCAGGCGATAGTTCGGATAATGTGCCAGGCGTTCCTGGCATCGGCTTTAAAACGGCAGCCACGTTGGTTCAAAAATTTGGAACCATTGAAAATATTTTAAAAAATACGGAGCAATTGAAAGGAAAGCAAAAAGAAAATCTGGAAAAATTTGAAGCCCAAGCACTTTTAAGTAAAAAATTAGTGACATTAGAATTAAACGTTCCAATGACATTTCATCTTTCAGATTTAAAACACAAGCCTTGGAATGAAGAAGCGCTGGTGGATTTATTTTCTGAGTTAGAATTTAAAAAGCTCATTCAAGACCTGGGGCTAAAAAGTAAAAAACTTGAAGAAAAATCAGAGATTCAAAGGAACTATACCTGCATTCAAGATGAAGCATCGTTTGAGGGGCTTTTAAAAGATTTAAAATCAGCTTCGCATTTTGTAATCGATCTGGAGACCACGTCTTTAGATACGCGTCAGGCAAAAATCGTGGGCTTTTCTTTTGCGTATGCGGAAGGGAAGTCGCACAAGACTGTGTATGTCCCGATCGGGCACATACAAGGGGTGCAACTCAACGCCAAAGACGTTTTAAAAAAAATAAAACCCATTTTAGAAGATCCCAAAATTCAAAAATGGGGGCAAAATATTAAATACGATATGCTTGTTTTGGCAAGCAACGGCATTTGGCTTCAAAACAGTGCACAAGATTCCATGATCTCTTCTTATCTTTTAAATCCAGCCGAGCCCCATAATTTGGACCATCTCAGTTTAAAGTACATGCATCACCCCATGATTTCATATAAAGAAGTCACAAAAAATCTGGAAAAAGGACAAAATTTTGCAGATGTTTCAATTGAGAAAGCTACGGAATACGCAGGCGAAGATGCCGATGTAACGTATCGTCTGGTTCAGTATTTTCAAAAAGAGCTTGAAAAAGAAAAAAAACTTTTAAAACTCTACCAAGACATTGAAATGCCCTTGGTCAGTGTTTTGGCAAAAATGGAATTTGAAGGCATTCAAGTAAACAGGTCTTATCTTGAGATACTTTCTAAAGAATTAGACCAAAAATTAAAAACCATTCAAAAAGAAATTTATGAAAGTGCAGGGGGGGAATTTAATATTCAATCTCCCAAACAACTTTCTGAAATCTTATTTGGTAAGCTGGGACTTCCTATTTTTAAAAAAACAAAAACAGGACGCTCTACCAATGAAGCTGTTTTAAAAAAATTGGCCGAACGCCATCCGCTTCCCGATCTTATTTTAACGTATCGTGAAATGGCTAAGATGAAGTCCACCTATGTGGATTCGCTTTTAGAGCTTTCAGATCCAAAAACACAAAGGGTGCATACGTCGTTTAACCAAACCATTGCAGAAACAGGAAGGCTTTCTTCCAGTGATCCTAATTTACAAAATATTCCCATTCGGTCTGAGTGGGGGGCAAAAATTCGAGAGGCTTTTGTGGCCCGAAAAGGAACTGTGCTTTTGGCGGCAGATTATTCCCAAGTGGAGCTTCGGCTCTTGGCCCATATGAGTCAAGACGCAGCACTCCAAGAGGCATTTCAAAAAAACTTGGATATTCATACCCAAACGGCCTCTGAAGTTTTTGGCGTGTTTGAAAAAATGGTTTCCCCTGAAATGCGCAGGCAAGCCAAAGCCATTAATTTTGGCTTGATTTATGGGCTGTCTGCGTTCGGCTTGGCCCGGCAACTTGGGATTTCTGTGGACACAGCAAAAGAATACATCGAACGGTATTTCAAAAGATACCAGGGCGTTCAAAAATTTATCGAAGAAACCATTCAAAAGGCCCACGCACAAGGGTATGTTGAAACCCTATTGGGACGAAAAAGAGCTTTGCCGGAACTTCACAGTGCGAATCCGCACTTAAAATCTTTTGGCGAACGCATGGCTGTGAATACGCCTTTACAGGGAACAGCTGCCGATATGATTAAAATTGCGATGATTCAGATTCAAAACGAAATTGAAAAGAAAAAACTTCACAGCTGCATGCTTTTACAGGTGCATGATGAATTGGTGTTTGAAGTTGAAAAATCGGAACTTGAAGAGATGAAAGCACTTGTAAAAGAGAAAATGGAGCAGGCATTGAAACTTTCTGTGCCGATTACAGTCGAGATAAAAGTTGGGAAAACATGGGGGAATCTAAAATGACAGGCAGATAATACCTCTTCAGAACCGGTCGTCGGCCCGCTCCAGCGG
>Ga0155199_1027_pt2 | contig 22761 bp, 21 predicted proteins | sample RifCSPhighO2_02_FD_106167 | JGI IMG/M metagenome (GOLD analysis project Ga0155199, IMG submission 106167) | Deltaproteobacteria bacterium RIFCSPHIGHO2_02_FULL_40_11
CAGCCGTTCAAAAAGCCTATGGTGGAAAAAAGAAAATTACCTGGTTTGAAATTTTTGCAGGGCAAAAAGCAAAAGACAAATATGATGATTGGTTGCCGAAAGATACATTGGATGCCATCAGAGAATATGGCATTGCCATTAAAGGTCCCTTAACCACCCCCATTGGGGGAGGCATTCGAAGTTTGAATGTGGCGCTTCGGCAAATTTTTGATTTGTATGCCTGTATTCGTCCTGTACGTTATTTTCAAGGTGTTCCTGCGCCTGTAAAACATCCTGAAAAATTAAATATTTTGATTTATCGCGAAAATACAGAAGATGTGTATGCAGGGATTGAATGGAAAGCCGGGACAGAAGAAAATACAAAAGTTTGGAAGTTCCTAACGCAAGAAATGAAGGCCAAAATTCGCGAAAATTCTGGAATTGGCATTAAGCCCATTTCCAAAGAAGGCACGCAAAGGCTGGTTCGCGCTGCCATTCAAGGCGCTTTGGATCGAGGTAAAAAAAGTGTCACGATTGTGCACAAGGGAAACATCATGAAGTTTACCGAAGGGGCCTTTAAGGAATGGGGCTATGAAGTTGCGCGTGAAGAATTTCCGGATCAAACGGTTTCGGAAGAGACGCTTTGGAGCGATTTTCAAGGAAAACTTCCGGAAGGAAAAATTTTAATTAAAGACAGAATTGCAGATGCAATGCTGCAACAACTTTTATTGCGCCCAGATGAGTATGAAGTTATTGCCCTTCCAAATTTAAATGGGGATTATTTGTCAGACGCAGCGGTTGCTCAAGTAGGTGGCTTGGGATTAGCGCCTGGCGCTAATGTGGGTTCCGACATTGCTATCTTTGAAGCAACCCATGGCACGGCGCCGAAGTACACAGGCCAAGACAAGGTAAATCCTGGATCTGTGATTTTATCTGGCGTCATGATGTTTGAATATCTGGGTTGGAATGAAGCAGCAAAATTAATTGTTCAATCGCTCGAAAAAACAATTTCCAATAAAACGGTGACGTACGATTTAGAAAGGAACATGGAAGGGGCGAAGCTTTTAAAATGCTCCGAGTTTGGAACTGAGATTATTAAAAATATGTGACATGTCATCATGAGGTTGTCATCCCCCGACTTGATCGGGGGATCTATACGAAGGATTTCGAATAAATTGAAAGGATAAATAAATGTCTATCGGCAGAAATAAAATTACAATTGTGGGTTCAGGGAATGTCGGTGCAACAGCTGCACATTGGGCAGTCACACGGGAATTAGGAGATGTTGTCCTGGTTGATATTGTAGAAGGTGTGCCGCAGGGAAAAGGACTTGATTTGTATGAAGCAACGCCAGTTGTAGGAAGCGATTGTAAAATTTTAGGAACCAATAATTATCAAGACACGAAAGATTCAGACGTGGTCGTCATTACAGCAGGATCTCCCAGAAAACCAGGCATGAGCCGAGATGATCTTTTAAATATCAATACAAAAATTGTAAAAGCAGTTACAGAGCAGGTTGTCAAATATTCTCCCAATTGTATTTTAATTGTGGTTTCCAATCCCCTAGATGCTATGACATGGGTTGCAAAAGAAGTCAGTGGTTTTTCAAAAAATAGAGTTTTAGGCATGGCAGGCGTTTTGGATACAGCGCGTTTTCGAACATTTATTGCAGAAGCCACATCTACTTCCGTGGAAGACATTCAAACGTTGGTTTTGGGTGGACATGGGGATGACATGGTTCCTTTCCCAAGGCTTACGACGGTTGGCGGAATTCCGTTGGAAGAGCTTTTGTCCAAAGATAAAATTCAAGCGCTGGTTGCGCGTGCTCGGTCCGGTGGGGCAGAAATTGTAAATCATTTAAAAACAGGGAGCGCTTTTTATGCTCCGGGAGCGTCTGTCATTCAAATGGTGGAAGCCATTTTAAAAGACAAGAAAAGAATTTTACCTTGTGCGTGCTATTTAGAAGGTGAATATGGTTTAAAAGGAATTTATTTAGGAGTACCTGCCAAACTGGGCGCCCGTGGGGTTGAAAAAGTGATTGAGTTCAAACTGACAGCAGATGAAAAACAGGCGTTGGAAAAATCTGCGAGTTCTGTAAAAGATTTGATTCAAAGGATTCAGTTATGAAAATTCATGAATATCAAGCCAAGGCCATTTTAAAAGAATTTCATGTGCCCGTTCCTGAGGGAAAATTGGCAACAACACCCGAAGCTGCTGTATCTGTTGCCAAAGAACTGGGGGGAAATCTTTGGGTTGTAAAGGCGCAGATTCATGCCGGCGGACGAGGTAAAGGTGGCGGTGTAAAGCTTGCAAGATCTTTGGAAGAAGTTGAAGCCCTTTCGAATGCCATGCTTGGGATGACGCTTGTGACCCATCAAACTGGCCCAGAAGGTAAAAAAGTTGAAAAAGTATATATTGAAAAAGGCCAAAGTTTAGACAAAGAATATTATGTTGCATTGATTTTGGATCGAGCGAAAGAAAAAATTGCTGTCATTGTCTCTCCAGAAGGCGGGGTTGAAATTGAAAAAGTAGCCAAAGACTCGCCAGATAAAATTTTTACAGAAGTTGCCCCTGATTTAGAAGGATTTCGTCCAGATCAACTTCGAAAATTATCTCAAAAAATGGGGTTTACAGGAAAATTAGACACACAATTTCAAGATATTGTATCTAAACTTTTTAAAACTTTTCTTGAAAAAGATGCTTCGATTGTTGAAATTAATCCATTGGTTTCAACGAAAGAAGGAAATCTTTTGGCATTAGATGCGAAAATTAATTTTGACGATAATGCGCTCTATAGACATGAAGATGTTGCCAAGCTTCGAGATTTTTCAGAAGAAGACCCAAAAGAAGTGGAAGCTTCAAAACATAATTTAAATTACATTAGCTTAAATGGAAATATTGGCTGTATGGTCAATGGCGCAGGCCTTGCCATGGCTACGATGGACATTATTAAGCTTGAAGGGGGGGCGCCCGCCAATTTTTTAGATGTGGGCGGCGGCGCAAAGCAAGAACAAGTTCAAGAAGCTTTAAAAATTATTCTTTTGGATAAAAGTGTAAAAGCGATTCTCATTAATATTTTTGGCGGCATTGTCAGGTGTGATGTCATTGCCCGAGGCGTTTTGGAAGCGGTAAAACAAATTCATTTAAAGGTGCCTTTGATTGTACGTTTACAGGGAACAAATGCGTCGGAAGGACTTAAAATTTTAGATGAATCCGGGCTTTCAATTACAACCGCACATACCATGAAAGAAGCCGCGCAAAAAGCAGTAGGAGCCTTACAATGAGTATTTTAGTCAATCGTGATTCTAAAGTCATGGTGCAGGGATTAACGGGAAAAGAGGGGACATTTCATGCCAGACAATGCATGGCTTATGGGACAAAAATTGTTGCAGGTGTAACGCCCAATAAAGGGGGGCAAGATATAGATGGGATTCCTGTTTTTAATACCGTTTCCGAGGCTAAAGAAAATACGGGGGCAACGGTTTCTGTAATTTTTGTACCCGCGCGGTTTGCAGCAGCAGCTGTTACAGAAGCCATCGATGCTGCGTTGGACCTTGTGGTCTGCATTACAGAAGGTATTCCAGCCTTGGATATGCTTAAAATTAAGCAGCGTTTAAACCAACGCCATAAAACGATTTTAATTGGCCCAAATTGTCCAGGCATCATTACACCCGGGGAATGTAAGGTGGGCATTATGCCAGCACATATTCATAAAAAAGGAAAAGTAGGCGTCATTTCTCGAAGTGGGACACTGACCTATGAAGCGGTGGATCAATTGACGCAGCTTGGGTTGGGGCAGACAACGTGTATTGGCATTGGGGGAGATCCCATTATTGGATCTAGTTTCATTGATCTTTTAAAACACTTTAAAGAGGATGATGAAACCAAAGCCGTGGTGATGATTGGTGAAATTGGTGGCTCAGCTGAAGAAGAAGCAGCGGCATATATCCAAAAAAATTATTCAAAGCCGGTCATTGGGTTTATTGCAGGACAAACAGCTCCTGAAGGAAAACGCATGGGGCATGCAGGGGCATTGATTTCTGGCGGTAAAGGTACAGCGAAAGATAAAATTCAAGCTTTAAAAAAGGCGGGTGTTTGGGTTTCTGAAAGCCCTGCCGAAATTGGTGAAACAGTCGTAAAAGCATTGGCATAAGGAGGAAACATGGCAATTGAAAAAACATTATCGATTATTAAACCCGATGCAGTTGAGCGAAATCTGCAAGAATCTTTTATTCAAAGGTTTAAAAAAGAAGGATTTAAAATCTTAGCAAAAAAAGAAGCGCTTTTAACAAAAGAAGAAGCCCAAGACTTTTATATTGAGCACAAAGGAAAAGTCTTTTATGAGAGTTTGGTCAATTACATGACCTCAGGGCCTGTGGTCCTTATGGTTTTAGAAAGAGAAAATGCGATCTTAAAAAACCGCGAAGTCATGGGGGCAACCAACCCCAAAGATGCAGCTCCCGGCACCCTTCGAAAAGAATACGCCGTTTCTTTAGAAAAAAATTCTGTACATGGCTCAGATTCTCCCGCTTCTGCTGCCAGAGAAGTAGAATTCTTTTTTCCAGAACTTGTAAAGTGTTGTTAGCTGTTACTTCGTGAATAATCTTAAATAAGGCACTTTCCACAAAGCTTCCAAAACAATTTTTCGTGAAATTTTAGATTTTCCGTGCCGTCTTTCGGGAAAGACAATCGGAACTTCTCCAATTTGAAACCCTTTTTTGTGGGTACGGTAGGTGAGTTCAATCTGAAAACAATAGCCCTCAGAATGGACAGCATCGAGATCAATTGTTTTTAAAACGCGTGCATTAAAACATTTGAATCCCCCGGTGAGGTCTCTATAATCCAGTCCAAGCCAAAGCCTGGCATACAGGCTGCCCCCCAAGCTTAAAAGCTTTCGAAAGAAATTCCAGTTTTCGACACCTCCCCCAGGAACATATCGAGATCCTAAAACCAAATCATAGGTTTGGGCAGCTTCTAAAAGGGTTGGCAGGTATTTGGGTTGATGCGAAAGATCGGCATCCATTTCGAAAATAAAGTCATAGTTTTTTTGAAGTGCCCATTTAAATCCCGTAAGATAAGCACTGCCTAATCCCATTTTTTTAGGGCGCTCAATGAGATGAATTTGAGGATATTGTTTTTGAAACGTTTTAATTTGATCTGCCGTTCCATCTGGAGATCCGTCGTCTATAAATAAAAGATGTGTGTGGTCCAGTGCTTGAAAAATCTGTGTTAAAAGTTCTGTAAGATTTTCTTTTTCATTATAGGTTGGAATAATGACTAAAGAATTCATTTAACGCTTTTCAAAAAAAACTTTAATATTTCTTACCACAGTTTCCTGTTGTTCAAATGTGAGTTCTGGAAACATGGGAAGGGACACAGATTTTTCACAAAATCCTTCTGCAATTGGAAAAGATTGATGGGCATATTGACCTTCATAGCAATCTAAATGATGAATCGGTTTTGGAAAATGATTTCCGGTAGAAATCCCTCTTTCAGCTAAATATTTTTGAAGCGATTCTTTAGGGGCAGTTTGAATAAGATAGAGATGATAAGTGTGTTGATTGTTTGAGCCAGTTTTTGGAATTTGGATGTGACTTCGTAAATTGTTTTCGCTAAATAAACGATCATAATTTTGGGCCAGGTCTCTTCTTTTTTGATTCCAAGCATCAATGTGTTTTTGCTTTACATTTAAAATGGATGCTTCAATTTCAGAAATTCTAGAATTGGTGCCAATTCTTTTATGTTTAAATTGTTTGGGATATTCACCATGGGTTCTAAAATCTCTGGCAGCTTTAAACAAATCTTCGTTATGTGTAAACACCATTCCACCATCGCCATATCCGCCTAGGTTTTTAGAAGGATAAAAGCTAATCACCCCCAAATCTCCCATAGAGCATGATTTTTTGTTTTTATAGGTGGCCCCAATGGCTTGGCATGCATCTTCAATGACATAGAGGTTATGTTTTTTAGCAATTTCTAAAATAGGATCCATCTCGGCACATTGTCCAAAGATATGAACGGGTAAAATGGCTTTGGTCTTGGGTGTAATCGCAGCTTCAATTTGAGCCGGGTCCATACAATACGTTTCAGGATCAATGTCTACAAAAACAGGCTTTCCTTTTAAAAAAGAAACAGCTTCCGAAGATGCAAAAAAACTAAGGGGCGTTGAAATGACTTCATCTCCCGGCTGCAAGTCAATGGCAAGCAGTGCTAAAAGCAAGGCATCGGTTCCAGAAGAACATGCAATGGCATAAGTTGTACCCGTATATTTTGAAAGTGTTGCTTCCAGGCGTTCTGTTTCTGGCCCCAAGACATATCGGCCGCGTTCTAAAACAGAATCAATGGCCAATTTTATTTCATTTTGAATCGTATAATATTGCATTTTTAGATCTACTAATGGAATATTCATAGGTTCTCCTTAAAGTATTGGATTGTTTTTAAAAGACCTGTTTTTAAATCAATTTGAGGTTCCCAATTTAAAAGTTCTTTGGCTTTGGTAATGTCTGGACGTCTTGTTTTGGGATCATCGATGGGGATCGGATGATAGGTTATTTTACTTTGGCTGTGTGTCAACTCAATAATGGTCGTAGCTAATTGGTGAATTGTCATTTCTTGGGGATTTCCAAGATTAATGGGGAGATGATGTTGTGTTTCAGAAAGTTTTAAAATGCCACGCACCAAGTCATTAATATAACAAAAACTTCGCGTTTGTTCGCCTTGACCAAATACAGTGATGTCTTCATTGTTTAAAGCTTGTGTGATAAATGCGGGAACGGCTCTACCGTCATGAAAGCGTTGCCTGGGGCCATAGGTATTAAAAATACGAACAATTCGGGTATCCAGCCCATGCTCTCTATGGTAGGCCATGGTGATGGCTTCTAAAAATCGCTTGGCTTCATCGTAGCATCCTCTGGGGCCAATGGGGTTTACATTTCCCCAATACTCTTCTTTTTGAGGATGGACCAGGGGGTCGCCATAGACTTCTGACGTAGAGGCCAGAATAATCTTGGCTTTTTTGGCTTTTGCCAGCCCTAAGGCATTATGTGTTCCAAGGGCGCCAACCTTTAAAGTTTGAATGGGAATTTTTTGATAATCAATCGGGCTTGCTGGAGATGCAAAATGAAAAATGACGTCAATGTCTGCTTTAATTTCAATGTGTTTTGTAACGTTATGCTCTAAAAGCGTAAAATTTGGATCATTTTTTAAGTGTGCAATATTTTTTGGAGAACCTGTAATAAAATTATCAACGCACGTTATCTTATAGTTTTTTTGAAGAAGGGCTTCACATAGATGTGATCCGATGAACCCTGCGCCGCCTGTAACAACCGCATGTTTCATTTTAGGCCGATCCCTTCGTAATAAAATCCTTCTTTTTTGAGTTGCGCGGGGTGAAAGAGATTTCTGCCATCAAAAATGACAGGCTGTTTTAGAAGTTTTTTTAATTTTTTAAAATCAGGGTTTCGGAATTCATTCCATTCGGTTAAAATAAAAAGCATGTCAGCATCTTTCGCACAATTGTATTCATTTTCATGGTACAAAAGTCTGTCTTCAAAAATATGTTTGGCTGTGTTTTGTGCAACAGGATCATAAACTTTGATGATAACGCCATGATCCAATAGGCTTCGAATAATGTTTAAAGAGGGAGCTTCACGCATATCATCTGTGTTGGGTTTAAAGGCCAGTCCCCAAATAGCGGCCGTTTTTCCTTTCAGGTCTCCCTTAAAATAGGTTTTTGATTTTTGAAATAAAAGTTCTTTTTGGGCTTCATTTACTTTTTCAGTTGCTTCAACAATTTTTAAAGGCATGTTTAAATTTTTTGAAGTTGCAAGCAGTGCTTGAACATCTTTTGGAAAACAACTTCCCCCATAGCCGACACCTGGGTATAAAAATTTCGTTCCAATTCTGGAGTCTGTGGTCATCGCTTTTTTGACATCTAAGATATTTGCGCCTACTTTTTCACAAAGATTTGCCATTTCATTCATAAAAGAAATTTTCGTCGCCAAAAAAGAATTACATGCATATTTGGAAAGTTCCGCAGACATGTTGTCGGTGACAAGGATGGGGTTTCCAGAACGGGTGAAAGGTTCATAGAGTTCTTTCATGACTTCAATGGCTTTGGATGAAGAAGTGCCAATGACCACACGTTCGGGGCGTAAGAAATCATCTATAGCGGAACCTTCTTTTAAGAATTCTGGATTTGAAACAATATCAAAACTTTGGTTTGTATTTTTTTGAATGATTTCTTTTACTTTTTGATGCGTTCCAATGGGAACCGTGCTTTTGAGCACAATGAATTTATGTTCATTTAAATTTTTGCCAATGGTTTCAGCCACGTTTAAAACATATTTTAAATCAGACGCTCCATTTTCGCCTTGCGGGGTACCCACTGCAATAAAAATAATGGACGCCTCTTGAATTGCAGTGGCTGTATCTGTGGTAAAGTGAAGTCTTTCTTTTTTTGCATTTCTGTGAATCAGATCTTCAAGCCCAGGTTCATAAAAAGGGACATGTCCTTTTTGGAGCACACTTATTTTTGCGGCATTGGTATCCACGCATGTGACATGATTTCCTGTTTCAGAAAAACAGGTCCCAGCAACCAATCCCACATAGCCTGTGCCAATGACTGCAATCTCCATATAGCGCTTTTAGACCATAATTTGTGCAGCGGGTCAACGAAATCGATAGGGGGGAGTAAAGTCGTTGACTTTGAATTTTAAAAATGGTCATCATGAAAAAATGATTCAAAAAAAGAAAGTAAAATCAATAGCTTTACAAGTTTTAAAACTTGCGTTTGCCTTTGGCATTTTGGGCTATTTGATTTCTACAGGTAAAATTGACTTAGAAAAAGTCTTAACGGTGCTCACCAGTTCTCCTTGGATGTTTTTGGCGCTTTCCATGGGCTTTTTTACCTTACTCACCACCACCTGGAGATGGCGAATTTTGCTTCAAACCCAAGGCATTCGCATTTCATTTCGAAAAACCTTGAGACTGGTTTTTATTGGGCATTTTTTTAATATTGTGATTCCTGGAACCGTCAGTGGCGATGTCGTCAAAGCCTATTATATTACCAAAAGTCAAACCAATAAAATGGCTGCCGGCCTTTCTGTTTTTATGGATCGATTCGTGGGACTGATTGTTTTATTTGTGATGACCGCTGTGGCCATGGCTCTGAACACTGCATTTGTACGCAGTATTCCGCCGCTTTATATGTTGGCACAAATAATTTTTGTTGGATTTATTGTTTTAACCGTGTGCTTCATCTTTTATCTGAGCAAAAAAGAGATGATTTTATCTCAGAAATGGCCTCCATTTTTTAGAAAATTGGTAGAAGCTTTTTGGTCCTATCGCAATCATTTGCCAGCTTTGTTTTTTGCAAGTGGACTGACGACCTTAAACTTTTTTGTGAATATGACGTTGTATTATGCCACGATTTTAGCTTTGGGGGGAGAAACCCTTCCTTTTACGCAGTATTTATTTTTAATTCCGATTGGCATGTTTGCCATGTCCATTCCCATTGCGCCCGTGGGGTTGGGTGTTGGGCAAGGTGTGTTTTTAAAACTTTTTGAATGGGCACATGGAAAACCCATAACAACCGGTGCAGACATGATTACCCTCGTGCAATTGATTTTAATTACCTGGGCCTTGGTGGGGAGTTTGGTTTATATTTTCCATCGCCAGGATGTCTCCATTGAAGCCATTGAAAAACAAGCAAACTTAGCATGAACCACAGAAGCATACAGATTTTTCAGGATACGGTTTTACGGCTCTTACATCGGGGGGCACAAAGCAATCTTCAAAAAATTATTGAAAAGTCACATTTTGCAGACATCGCCCAGGTGCTTCATTTAATAGATCAACCACGGGATAAAAAAGCGATCTTTCATTTGGCCAGTCTTCAAAAAAAAGCACAGGTTTTAGAAAAGCTTTCAACGGAAGATGCCATTTCTTTAATTGAAGATTTGGACTTTAAAGAAATTGTTCAAATTTTCCAAAAAATGTCCTCGCATGAAGTGACAGATATTATTGGCGGACTTCCAGAAGATATTTCGAAAGAACTTTTAAAACTGATGGACACCAAAGGTTCGGAAGAAATTGAAGAACTCTTAAAATATCATGAAGATTCTGCGGGCGGGATTATGTCTACCGAGTTTTGTGCCCTAGACAAAGAAACCACCGTGGGTGAAACCATTCAAAAATTTCACACAGAAGTGGAGCTCGATAATATTTTTTATGTGTATGTGGTGAATCGTGAAGGGCAATTGGTTGGGGTTCTTTCGCTTCGAAAATTGCTTCAAGTAAAACCTGAAACAAAAATTGAAGATATTATGATTTCAAATGTCATTCGTGTCAAAACAGACGCAGATCAAGAAGAGGTCGCTAAAATGGTGCAACGCTATAACCTTTTGGCACTTCCTGTCGTTGATGAAAATAATAAACTCATGGGGATTATTACAGTCGATGACATTGTGGATGTCATTCGAAAAGAAGCGGAAGAAGATATTTTAAAAATGGGGGGCGCAGGCGATGTCGAAGTAACCGAACGGTCGGCATTGAAGTCTGCCCGAAGTAGATTACCGTGGCTTTTTATTAGTTTATTGGCGGGGATCGTCGCGTTTAAAATTTTAGTGGTTTTTGAAAAAACACTTTCAAGTGCCATTGCACTTACTTTTTTTATTCCGCTTGTCATGGGACTCACCGGAAATGTTGCGACACAAGCGTCTACCATTGTGGTGAGTGGGCTGGCGCACGGGAAAATTCAATTAAAAGATCTTTTTTCAATTTTATGGAAAGAGCTTAAAGTTGGGGCTTTATTTGGACTTATTTATGGGGTGATTGTTGGGGCGTATGCCAATATTCAATATGGCGCTTCTTTACATTATTTAGGGTTGGTTGTGGGCGGGGCGCTGGGTATTTCGATGGCATTGGCAGCACTCATTGGTTCTGTGTTACCCCTTCTTTTTGAAAGAACCCATATTGATCCTGCACTTTCGACAGGCCCCTTTGTGATTTCTGTGGTGGATGTTTTTAGTGTTTTTATTTTCATGTATTTGGCACATCTTTTATATGCAGTTTAAATCTACCCAAGCTTTTATTTTTGAAGCTGTAGATTTTAAAGATTTTGACAAACGTGTTGTGCTCTTAACAAAAGACTTTGGTAAAATAACAGCCATTGCCCTTGGTGCCAAAAAAAGCCAGAAACGTTTTGGGGCCGCTTTGGAACCCTTAACACAAGTGGTTGCCAGTTTTGTACAAAAGCCCCATCAATCAATGGTTCGTTTAGAAGAATGTAATATTATTCAATCCTATACAACAATGAAATCTGATTTAGAGCGGCTTTCTTACGGGTGTTATTTTTTGGAAGTCATGGCAACGGTGATGCCACAAGAAGAGGATGCCAGCGGGCAATTTTCCTTCTTGATTTCTTTTATGAAGGCGCTGGAAAAAACAAAAAATGCTACGGCTTTGTGTCGACTTTTTGAAGCAAGACTTTTGCCGATGATTGGCTATGAGCCTGTTTTAAAGCACTGTGTAAAGTGTGAGCGAAAAATAGATCTTTTAGAAAACGCGCTTCAGTTTTCAACTGTTTCAGGGGGTATTATTTGTCAACGGTGTACAAATGCAAAACGTATTGCCCAGACCTTAAATATTTCAAAAGATACTGTTCAGTATTTACGTCGTATGATGGCGAAAGAAAAAGGGCTTTCATTAAACGAAAAACATATTCGAGAGCTCAAGCAGATTTTACCCAGTTTTTTATTTTATCACTTGGATCAAGAAATTAAATCTTTTGATTTTTTGGAGAATGTGATTGGGAACTCAAAATCCATTTAACAGCCTCTAAAATATTGGGAGCAATAAAATCCGGTTGTATTTTTTTAGAAAAATATTTTAGTGTGTTTTCTCCGCCCCCCGTTAGAACCAAAACTGTTTTAAGGCCTGCATTTTTTCCAGCCAAAATATCAAACTCTTTGTCCCCAATCATATAAGATTGTTTAAGATCAATTTGATGCTCACGGGCGGCTTGCTCGAACATGCCGGTTTTGGGTTTTCGACACATGCACCCTTCATCGGGGCGGTGGGGGCAGTAATAGATGGAATCCAAATAGGCTTTTTTTTCTGCCAAGCGGTGTCGCATGGTTTCATGAATTTTTTGTAAAAGGGGTTCTTCTAATAAGCCTCTCCCTACGCAAGACTGGTTGGTAACCACAATGGATTTAAAATGGTTTTCTTGAATGAGCCGAATGGCATCATAGGCTTCATCCATAATATCGAGCTTTTCAATCGAAGTTAAGTACTGGGGTTGCTCAACATTAATGGTTCCATCTCGGTCTAAAAAAATGGCTTTCATGAGGTGTTATTGATAAGCAATTTGTGGGGGGAAGTCAAATTGCTTACTTAAAATTCTTCTGCCCATCCTTTTTTATGAATCCAGCAGTCTTCTGCATTCCCATTCGCTTTAGCATGGTCTTCATCAAAAAAATAATCTCTGGGACGCGCATACCAATCGGCCAGTCTATCTTCTAAAATCTGAAGCGCCTTTCTTTGATTTTTTGTTAGATCCTCAACGCCCTTTTGCCGTGCTTTATTTAAAAAGTGTCTCATGGTGGCGCGTTCTAAAGGCATTGTAAAGGCGTTTAAATGCTGAATAAAATCTACGCGATTAATAATGTCATCTGCAACTTTACGTTTGCTTTCTTTTGTAATTTGATAAGTATCTAAATCAATACTCCACAGCGCAATATATGTTGTTGCGCGATCAATTTTTGTCCTTATATCCCAAGGTTTAGGCCACCAGAAAAGAGCTTCATAGGACTGGCCAACAATTCGATGCATGTCAAACTGTCTAAAGTCTTTGCTAAAAATATAGCCCATCAAAGCTTTTATAATTTCAACCCTTGGCATATAAGTAGTTCCGAAATAGTGTGGATGAACAAGTTCTAGGGCTGCATATAAAATTTCATGAAAAATCAAACCTACTTTATTTTTGTCATCAAGCATGTCCCAGTATTTTTTAGTGATTCGAATTAACTTTCCTTGTCTTAAGGCAATTGTGACATTATCACCCTCTTTCAAGATCGAATCTTTATCGTCTGTTGACTCCTCAATGTCTTGATTGATGACTCGCCAGGTCAAATTTTCAAGCATTAATTCAATATGTCCTACACTCAAATTCGCGTTTTCATCATACCAAACAAGTTGGTGATATTTCATTGCCATGAGTTCATAAGGGAAGTTGGGTAAATTTAAAGATTTTTTTAAAAGATCAATGGTCTCTTTTAATTCTTTTTTATAATTTTCTTGTTGGGGATCTTCTTCACCAAAATCAGCCGTTTCTTCTAAACCATGCTCTACAAAGTCTAAGAGATAAAGTTGCTGTCCAACGAATGTTCCATGCCCGCCATTTCCAACGCGATCATGTTGTGCAAAGGCAGATAGCGATATTCCTAAGCATAGGGTTAATATGAGTTTTTTCATTTTTTTGTCCTCCGATTGTTTGATTTTATAAGGGGGAAAAAGGTTGTGTGAAGCTGATACACAGTATCAGCGTTTTTTGAATCCAAAAGTTTTGCAAACTTTTCTTCAAATTCTTGAATTAATTTTTTAGCTTCCGGGAGATCTTCTTTTGAAAGGGAAAGTGTAATGCCTGAAACCTGTCTTTCTTCTACAGGGACTTGTCTTATCGATTGTTTTGCGTTTTCAAGCATGGCCTCATGAAAGCGTTGAATGGCCTCACTTGCAATGTCATCTGATGTATTTAGCCTTTCATCTGAAAGTTCTAATTTTTTTGTATTCGGATTTTCTTTTAAAAGCTTTAGATCCAATAAGATTTGAAGGGCCTTTTTTATTTCTTTAAGCGGTACTTTAAACCGAAGTTGTTTTACAATCCATTCAGGATCATTTTGAAATGATGCAAGGTGTGTCATTTGACGAATCACATAAAACCACCAATGCGAAATGGCCGAAAATTCTTTTTCATTTAAAAACCGAACGGTGCTTTTCGGATGTTTCTTTTTCATTTTTTCCATAATGGCAACGGCCAGTCTTGCATCTTTTTTTGCTTTTGAAAGTCGAATCAAATCTTCAAAATACACACGTTCATCATTATTGAATTTAAAATACTCTGAAAATTTATGAGAAACGACTTCGCCTGCCTCCCGCTGGCCATTTAAAATTTTTAAAATAGAGGTATTATTTTTCAGCCCTAATTTTTGCGCCCAGGCTTCATAGCTCCAAGCTGGGTTTTTTCGTTTTCGATCTTCAAAGTAGGATTGAAGGAATGCCCTGTAATTGGTGTATTCAAAAATAGGCGTTTGTGTTTCTGTATGCATGATGTACGTTATATATGAGCAATACAGGCAGATGTCAATATGCAAAACAGGCAAATGCCTATTTTCTACAGGCAGATTTGCCTGTGCTTTTGATTACAAATGAAACAGTCATTGCTTTCAAAGCTATCTTAAGTTAAATCTTGGAACACAGATCTTATGAAAACGTTTTGGCGATTGATGTCTTATGTTTGGCCCTATAAGGGGCAATATCTCGTGATTTTACTCCTAGGTATTACGGCTTCCATCTTACAGCCGGGGGCCGCTTTAGCTGTAAAACCGCTCTTAGATGGTATTCTTCTGGGAAAAAATCCAGAGCTTTTAAAAGTAATGCCCATGGTCATCATTATATTTACCTTGGTCTGTGGGTTGTCCAGGTACGTGTATAGTGTTTGGGCAGGGTATTTGTCTGAAGTGATTATTCGGCATCTTCGGTTACAGCTCTATCAAAAATACCTAGATCTTTCCTTCGATTATTATTCCAAGGCTTCCACTGGGCGTCTTTTTACAGCATTAAGTAGCGATGTGGTTTTACTTTTAGAGGGGATTTCGCGTGTTACCTCTTTATTTCGAGATCCCTTTACCATTGTAGGATTATTGGCCGTATCCTTTTATCGAGATTGGAAATTAACGCTTTTAGCACTTTTAATAACGCCCCCTTTAATTTACATGGTTGTTGCCATTGGCAAAAAATTGAAAAAAATGACGCATACGCGCCAAGATCAATGGGCAAATTTGAATTCTACGGTGTATGAAACTTTAAGCGGGATACGTATTATAAAGGCATTTAATTTAGAAAAGAAACTAAAACAGCGCTTTCAACAAGATAACGATCGTCTTTTAAATGTTCAGTATCGATGGATGTTGATTGAAAATATTTCATCCCCTGTTTTATATATGATTGGGGGATTTGGGGTGGCTTTTTTAACCATTTATGGTGGGGGAAAGATTCTTTCACAGGGCGCAACAGGCGGGGACATTTTAAGTGTGGGCTTAGCATTAGGGCTCTTAATTGATCCGATCAAAAAAATTGAAGCCTTAAATTTGGGATTTCAAAAAGCATTGGGTGGGGCAGAGCGCATTTTTAAAGTATTTGATTTAGAACCTTCGATTAAAAATTCTCCAGATGCAGTTGTTTTAAAACCTTTTCAAAAAAATATTACATTTCAAAACGTTTCTTTCCAATACGATGATCAAAAAGACTGGGTTTTAAAAAATGTAAGTGTAAACGTTCAAAAAGGAGAGGCCCTTGCGCTTGTCGGGTCGTCTGGGGCTGGAAAAACGACATTTGTCAATTTAATCCCCCGTTTTTATGATGTCGTAGAAGGTTCCATTTCCATTGATGGTATGGATTTAAGGGATGTAACGATGCATTCTTTAAGAGACCAAATTTCAATTGTTTCTCAAGATGTATTTTTATTTAATGACACGGTTTTAGAAAATATTGCCTATGGAAAACAAGACAGGACCAGAGAAGAAGTGATTCAAGCTGCCAAGGCGGCCAATGCCCACGAATTTATTTTAAATTTACCCGAAGGGTATGATTCTACTGTGGGTGAACGTGGCGTAAAACTTTCTGGGGGCCAACGTCAAAGAATTTCAATTGCCAGAGCGCTCTTAAAAAATGCCCCGATTTTAATTTTAGACGAAGCAACGTCAGCTCTCGATACGGAATCTGAAATTTTGGTTCAACAGGCCATTGAAAAACTCATGCAAGGAAGAACCAGTTTTGTCATTGCACACAGACTTTCAACAGTTCAGAATGCATCGCGTATTTTGGTTTTAGAACAAGGACAAATTCAAGAAGAAGGCACGCACGATATTCTCATCGCAAAAAAAGGTTTATATTATAAATTGTATCAATTACAATTTTCAAAAAAACTTGGGGCTGTGCAGCAAGGAGAATCTCAAATATGGCAATAGATATGGATCAATTGGTTTCGCTGTGTAAAAGAAGGGGCTTTATTTTTCAAAGTTCTGAAATTTATGGCGGCATTAATTCGTGTTGGGATTATGGTCCGTTGGGGGTCGAGCTTAAAAATAATATTAAGCGCTTGTGGTGGCAGGCCATGGTGAATCGCCAAGATATTGAAGGTCTGGATGCCTCTATTTTAATGCACCCTAAAGTTTGGGAAGCTTCGGGGCATGTGGAAGGGTTTACAGATTCTTTGGTGGATTGCAAAAAATGTAAACATCGCTTTCGCCTTGACCAGCTGACAGAAAAAAAATGTCCGGATTGTGGGGGAGAGCTTACAGAGCCCAGACAATTTAACTTAATGTTTAAGACATATATGGGGCCTGTAGAATCGGAGGCCAATATTGTTTATTTACGGCCTGAAACAGCGCAAGGCATTTATGTCAATTTTTTAAATGTGCAAAGTACGATGCGTCATAAAATTCCCTTTGGGATTGCTCAAATTGGAAAAGCATTTCGAAACGAAATAACGCCTGGAAACTTTGTCTTTCGAACGCGGGAATTTGAACAAATGGAAATGCAATATTTTGTAAAGCCCGGGGAAGATAAAAAATGGTTCGAGCATTGGAAAGAAGAGCGCATCAGGTGGCATCAGTCCATCGGGCTCAATGAAAAAAAACTTAGATTTCATGAGCATGGTAAAAATGAATTGGCGCATTATGCTAAACAAGCTTTTGATATTGAATTTGAATTTCCATTTGGATGGAATGAGATTGAAGGTATTCATAATCGAGGTGATTTTGATTTAACGCGGCATCAAAAGTTTTCTGGAAAATCTTTGGAATATTTTGATGACCAAAGCAAAGAAAAATATACGCCCTATGTGATTGAAACCTCTGTTGGGGCGGATCGAACCCTTTTAGCCGTCATTTTAAATGCCTACGAAGAAGAAAAAGAAGGGGATGAAGTTCGGTCTGTGCTTCGCTTCCACACAAGTATTGCGCCGATAAAAGTTGCTTTTTTCCCGCTGATGAAAAAGCCTGAGCTTCAAGCATTGACCCATCAGCTTCAAGATGCAACGCGCTCTCTTTTTAGGACGCGTTATGATGAATCTGGAAGTATTGGGCGAAGGTACAGAAGACAAGATGAAATTGGAACCCCACTGTGTGTCACTGTCGACTTTGATTCTTTAGAGGATAAGGCCGTAACTGTGCGTGATAGAGATTCCATGAAACAAGAACGTGTCGCGATCGATCAGCTCAATCCTTATCTGGCACAAAAACTGGGAATACGATGAACAAAGATACAAACGTTATTCAAAAGTCTGATTCCCTCAATCAAAAACGCATTGCGCTTTGTGTGACGGGCGGGATTGCTGCCTGTGAAACTGTAAAACTTTCGAGGGAACTCAGACGATATGGGGCACGCGTGACGGCCTATATGACCGAAGAAGCGCAAAAGTTTATGACACCGCTTTCTTTGGCGTGGGCTACAGATGAAAACGTGGTTACAGAATTTTCCAAAAACGCTGAACATATTGATGCTTTCGATTTGGTTTTGGTGGCTCCCATGACGCACAATACACTGAATCAATTTTCGCATGGTACGTCGAGTACAGTGGTTACTGCACTTTTAGCTTCTGCTATGGGTGAAAAAAAACCAATTGTGTGTGTGCCGACCATGCATGAATCTATGGCAAAAAATCCCATTTATTTGGAAAGCTTTCATAAACTCAACGCCTATGACAACATTACATTTATAGAAGCCTTGAAAGAGGAAGAAAAAGAAAAATTTCCTGATATCCAAACCCTTGTTTTAGAATGTGCACATCTTGTGAATCGATCTTCCAAATTGGCAGGAAAACATGTTTTACTGACAGGAGGGCCTACCAAAGCTCCCATTGATGCTGTTCGCTATATCTCTAATTTTTCAACGGGAGAATTGTCGGTTCAATTGGCCAATGAAATTTATGCACAGGGCGCAAATGTTACTTTGGTTTATGGCCCAGGGCGGGTCATCCCCCCTTTAAAAAATTATCGTGTGGTGGATGTTGAAACGCCGCAAGACATGTTGGATCAGGTGTTGAGTGAAGTACAGTATCAAAAAGTTGATGCAGCGATTTTTTCAGCTGCGGTTTTGGATCATGTGCCTTTCAATCCAGTTTCCCAAAAATTGTCTTCCAAAAATGATCTTCACGTTTCATTTCAAAAAACGCCTAAAATTATTCGAGAGATTGACCGAGTTACGCGAAAATCGTGTGAAAGTGTTACCAAGAATCTTTTTAAAATTGGATTTAAGTTGGAAGTTGGAAAAACAAAAGAAGCCCTGATTCAAATTGGAAAAGATTCCCTTGAAAATATGAATGCGCAGGTTATGGTTTTAAATAATCTGAACGAGATTTCAAACGAAAAGCATAAAGCCTATATCTTAAATCGATCTTTAGAGATTCAAGAAGTACAAACAAAAAAAGAAATGATCCATGCACTCTTAAATATACTTCAACATGTTTTATAAATTGCTTCGCCCTATTTTGTTTTTGTTTGATCCTGAAAAAATTCACGATCTTCTTCTAACCTGCCTGGCAATATGGCACTTTTTTAGCATAAATTTTAGACAAAAAAAGTGCCATGTTACCGGGCAGGTTTTTGGTCTGCACTTCCCAAACCCAGTAGGGCTTGCTGCCGGATTTGATAAAAATGCCAAGGCCCTTTTAGCGTGGCAAGATTTAGGATTTGGATTTATCGAAATCGGAACGGTTACGCCGAAGCCGCAAGCAGGAAATCCAAAACCACGCATTTTTCGATTTCCAAAAGAAAAAGCCCTTTTAAATGGGATGGGGTTTCCCAATGATGGGATTGAAAAAGTGGTTGAAAGACTCAAGCGTGCCAAACCAAAGCTTAAAATTCCAGTGGGGCTGAATATTGGAAAGAATAAAGATACCCCCAATGAAAAGGCGGTTTTTGATTATACAAAGTGTATTGAAGTTGCAAATCCCTATTGTGATTTTTTTGTACTCAATGTTTCTTCTCCGAATACAGAAGCGCTCAGAGAACTTCAAAACGAAAAATATCTACCCCATCTTTTAGAAGAATGTGTTGCTCTTTCTCAAAGGCCTGTGCTCCTAAAATTGTCTCCAGATCTTTTGGAGGAAGAACTAAAGACTCTTCTTCGTATTTCAATGGAAAAGAAAGTTTCTGGGTTTGTGGTCTCTAATACCACCGCAAATTATGAACTTTTACCCAATTCCAAAGTTGGAAGTGGGGGGATCAGTGGTAAGCCCCTTTTTCAAACATCTACGGCACAGCTTGAATTTGTAAAACAACATTCAAATTTACCCATCATTGGCTGTGGCGGAATTCTTTCTAAAGAGGATGCCGAACAAAAACGAAAAGCAGGAGCTGATCTCATCGAAATTTATACGGGGCTTATCTATGAGGGGCCAGGGTTGGTTCGAAGGTTGGTATCGTAATATTTCACTTTACAAGCGTTGTTTTTTTTCTTAAGCTCTTTGAAGTTAAATTGTTGTGTAAAAAATAGGAGGTATTTTTTATGAAAAAGGTATTGTTCTTTTTTCTTTCGGTGTTTTTCTTGTCCAATGTAGCATTTTCACAAAATGAAGTTGTTGAATTTAATGCAGGTTTGAGTGTTGCAAAGTGTTCTGTAGATGGCTCTATGAACATGTGTAACTATATGGTGAATGCTTCAAATGTGACGGTTGAACTAAAACCCATGGGGTTGAATGGTATGTGGTATGGCATTTGGAATTCGATTCAAGAAAGAGACGGTCATTCTTTTCAAGCTACCGTTTCAATCACACGATCTTTAGATGAAAAACTTGCTACACAATATAATGTGCGTGCACAAACGGCGTGGATTCCAGAGGATGGGCGTTCAAGCTTACAAGATGTGGTGAGCGTTTCTTTACAAGTAAAGTCTTTGGATCATCTCAATCAGTTTTTTCTGGAAGGGAATCGAATGTTTTTCTCAGATGGAAAAAATGGAGATACCAATCCAACTATGTATGAAATGTATCCCGTTTTGGTTGTGGGGCCGAAGCTAAAATAGAGGTTGGATTTTTAATTTGAAAGAGGGTGGGTAAATACCACCCTCTTTTTTTTCATCTTGCCTCTCCAACATTGATCTTATATATCAATAAGTATTGGATTTTATTATAGATAAACGAGCATATAGGGAGGTTTGGTGCGCTATAGTTTTGGAACCGTAAAAATTGGCCCACGTGCCAAAAGTTTAATTGAAAAAAGTTTGGAAAAACATTGGGTATCCGGCGGAGAAAACGTCAAGCTCTTTGAGAAAACTTTTGCTGAGACATTTTCTTACAAAGAAGCGGTTGCGGTATCCAGTGGAACAGCGGCATGCTATACGGCAGTGGCTGCGCTTCATGAATTTGGTGCTGATTGGGGCGATGAAGTCATTGTCCCTGCGCTTTCCTTTGTTGCCACTTCCAATGCTGTAAGGGCTGCCGGGTTTAAGCCCGTTTTTGTAGATGTCAAAAAAGAAACGCTCAATATTGATGCTTCTAAAATTGAAGAAAAAATTACAAAAAAAACAAAGGGTATGATGGTTGTGCATACGATGGGAAAACCCTGTGAAATGGATGAAGTTTTAGAAGTCGCTCAAAAACATCATTTAAAAGTCATTGAAGATTCCTGTGAAGCACATGGCGCAAAATACAAAAATCAGATTGTGGGAGGGATGGGAAATTCTGGAGCCTTTAGTTTTTATGCAGCCCATATTATTTGTTCGGGTGAAGGCGGCATGGTTTCAACCAACGATCCTGAAATGGCGCCTATTTTAAGATCGGTTCGGTCACATGGTCGCCCCGATGGTACAGATTATTTTCAATTTGATCGGTTTGGGTTTAATTGCAAAATGAATGATTTAGAAGCCGCCGTTGGCATTGAAGGCATTGAAAATTTTCAAAATATCTTTGATCTGCGAAAGAAAAATTTGAACACGCTTTTAAGCCAAATGAAGCCTTTAGAAAAGTATTTTTATCTCCTTCAAGAAGAAAAATATGAAGTGGTTTCGCCTCATGCTTTTCCACTTGTGGTGAGAGAAGATGTAAATTTAGATGCCTCGCATCTTTCAAATTATTTAATGGAGCAGGGTGTCCAAGTAAAAACACTTTTTGGAAGTTTGCCCACGCAACATCGCGCGTTCCAAAGTTTAGGGCACAAACTGGGTGAATTTCCCAATTCAGAATATATCGGCAAAAAAGGGCTTCACTTTGGATGTCATCAGTATTTAACGCAAAGTGATTTGGATTTTGTAACAGATTTGGTTACAGGTTATGTCAAAAAATATATCTAATGATGCAATGAATATTTTAGTAACGGGTGGAGCCGGCTATTTAGGATCTATTTTGGTTCCTAAATTGCTATCCCTGGGACATAAAGTTACGGTGATTGATCGGCTGATGTATCAGCAAAATTCTTTGTTAGATGTGTGTTACCATAAAAATTTAACCTTTATTCGTGGTGATGTTCGCGACGAAAATTTAATTCAAACGTGTTTAAAAAAAGCAGATGTGATTTATCCTTTGGCGTGTTTAACCGGAGCGCCAATCTGTGACCGTGACCCCTGGGCAGCAAAAGCGATTAATTTTGAAGCGGTTTCTTTTATTGGAAAAAATAAAAGTAAAGACCAGTGGGTTATTTTTCCAAACACCAATAGCGGGTATGGGGTTGGTGAATCTGGTATGTATTGTACAGAAGAATCCCCCTTACGACCTGTATCTTTATATGGAAAGCTGAAGGTTGCGGCAGAAAAGGAACTTTTAAACCATGAAAATGTAATTTGTTTTCGGTTGGCGACTGTTTTTGGGGTAAGCCCTAGGATGCGTCTTGACCTTTTGGTAAATGACTTTGTTTTTCGTGCGCTCAAAGATGGCTTTATTGTGCTGTATGAACCGCACTTTAAAAGAAACTATATTCATATTCGTGATGTTACCAAAGCGTTTGTGCATGGACTTACACATTTCACAAAAATGAAAAATGAAGCTTATAATGTGGGATTAAGTAGCGCTAACTTAAGCAAGAAAGAATTATGTGAAAGTATTAAAGAATATATTCCTAGTTTTTATTTTACAGAAGCAAAGCTTGGAAAAGATCCAGACCAAAGAAATTATATTGTCAGTAATGAGAAAATTGAAAAAACAGGCTACGCGCCAGATTATGCACTTCAAGATGGCATTCAAGAATTGATAAAAGCCTACCCCCTCTTTTCTCATCAACGCTATTCTAATATTTAATGCATGAAGTTTTAAAAAATACAGATGTTTTAATCCTATGTGGGGGAGAAGGTAAAAGACTCCAAAGTATTACCCAGGGTGAACCCAAACCACTGGCTGCAATTCATGGAACTCCTTTTTTAAATATCTTAATGGATCAAGCGCTCAATTGGGGAGCGAAGCGTTTAATTTTATGTGTGGGGTATCAGCAAGAAAAATTTACCCAGGCGTATCAAAATTCAAAATACGAAACTGCAGTTGATCTGGTTTTTTCCAAAGAAGAAAAACCA
>Ga0155199_1089_pt5 | contig 21065 bp, 23 predicted proteins | sample RifCSPhighO2_02_FD_106167 | JGI IMG/M metagenome (GOLD analysis project Ga0155199, IMG submission 106167) | Deltaproteobacteria bacterium RIFCSPHIGHO2_02_FULL_40_11
CCTTTAAAGGCCCAAGATCCTGCGCTTCGTGTTTCAGGACGCGTTCGAAGCATTCAACCCGATTTGGCTATTTTTAGTGAAGATATTACGACAAAGCCGATTGTCACAGATTCTGAGAATGCGATTCAAATTGATTTTAAAGTCAGAAATCTTGGGTATGGAGATTTAAGGGCCGAAGAACTCGAAAAGGCAAAAACAGATCCTACCGAAGTTTTTGTATATGTCGATACCACGCCTGAAAATGCGGTGGATGACATTGATGACCCTTTAAAACCAATGGACCAGCTTTTTGAAAAAAAATATCGCTTATGGACCCCCACCTTAGAAGATGTGCCCAGTCATTTGAAACTTATTTCTAAAATTTTAGTGCCATCGCTTGGAAAGAATGAGGAGGCGTTATTTTCACTGAAATGGAATGTGTCTGAGCTTTTACAAAGTCAAAAGCCGTATTCTGTGTTTTTTAAAATCCCAAAAGTAACGGGCGTAGGCTATGTGGCAGATACGGAATCTTTGGATCCTGCCAATGCGCCCAGACGCTTGGAAAAAGTGACGGAAAGCATTGTTTTAAATAATAAAGCCCGTACGTACATTTATTTAAGATAATTGTTGTGTATGCCGATAATTTAAGTACATGAACACCCGTGAGGTCATCATTTTAAAAAACGTTCGTATGTATATGAAAAGACTCATCTTTTTTTCTTTTTTTGGATTTCTATGCTTCCCTGCAATCATGGCCTTTTCCGTCGAATTCTATGAAAAACCAGAAGTGATTAAAGACATGGAAAAGCGTCAGGTGATTAGCGTGGTGAAGATTGAAGACCTCAATTCACAGCGGAATTTAGATATGACAGCAGCCGGAATTGTAGAAGGGGTTGAAATTCCAAAAGCCATGCAATTGATGAGCGATTATGAAAACCTGCAACGCATTGCCCCCCAATATATTAAAAAGGCAGAACTCATTGTGCATAAAAAAGGGGGGAAATATGAAAAATATCTTTTTATGCAAACAGAGGTCAGTGCGCTTCTTTTGACCTATAAATTAGAAATCTATTCCAGAGTTTGGGAAGAAGAAAAAGAAAGTCAAGGTATTGTGCATTGGGAAGTCATTCCTGCAAAATCCATTGGGAGAAAGACGGAAGACAAAGAGCGATTTGTGGGATTAAAAGGCACAGTGAGCGTTGAAAAATACAATGGCCAAAAGCATGTACAGCGTGTGATTCAAAGCCAAGGAGATGGCAGGCGTTTTTATCGAAGACGTTCAGACTCGAATCGTATTTTGGTTTTATTTAAAGGAAATTTAGAAAAATCAGAAAAAGGTATGTCTGAATTGATTCCCAATTTTGCCCTGCGCTTGGCGATGGAAGTTGCGCTTCAACGCGTAGGCGTATTGCTTCGAAACTATTTGGAAACTGCCAAAGACATTCCGCCTCCCAGAAATTTAGAAGAATTGGTACAAGAAACTGAAACGCGTGAAGAACCCACATCGCATCCTTCCCCTGCCTCGAAGAATCCTTAACTCACTTGACGCCTGAACCAGGTTTGGTTACAACGTCCCCTATGGATCGAAATTTTGCTTTAGAATTGGTACGCGTGACAGAAGCGGCTGCGATTTCTGCTTCCCGGTGGATGGGCAGAGGCGATGAAAAAGCTGCAGATCAGGCGGCAGTTTCTGCCATGCGGGAAACCTTAAGCAGTATTTTTTTTGATGGCACCGTTGTGATTGGAGAAGGCGAACGCGATGAAGCTCCCATGCTTTATATTGGCGAAAAAGTAGGAAAAGGAGCGCCTCACCCAAAAGTAGATATTGCCTTAGACCCGCTGGAAGGCACAACCATTTGTGCCAGAGGCGATACCAATGCCTTGGCCTGCATTGCCATTGCCAATCAAGGGCATTTTTTACATGCGCCAGATACCTATATGCAAAAAATTGCCGTGGGTCCTGGCTTAGGACATGCCATTTCCATTCAAAAATCTGCCACCGAAAATATTCGAAATATTGCCAAAGCCAAAGCGTGTGGGGTGGAAGATATTACAGTTGTTATTTTAGATCGTCCCAGACATGCAGATCTGATTCAAGAAGTTCGGGCTTCAGGCGCGCGCATTTGGCTCATTCGAGATGGCGATGTTTCTGCTGCGATTGCAACCTGTCATCCCACCTCTGGGGTAGATATTTTGATGGGCATTGGAGGTGCGCCAGAAGGCGTTTTGGCAGCTTCTGCTTTAAGATGTATGGGCGGTTACATGGAAGGTATTTTAAAACCTAGAAACAATGAAGAAATTCAAAGAGCTAAAAAAATGGGAATTCCGGATATTACAAAAGTTTTTACTTTAGAGGAATTGGCCAAAGGGCCTGTCATGTTTTGTGCCACAGGGGTGACCGATGGTACGCTTTTAAAAGGGGTTCAATTTAAAAAAGAGGGTGCCAGGACACATTCTATTGTGATGCGCTCCCAAACCGGAACCATTCGAGAAATTTCGGCCATTCATCACTTTGATAAAAAACCCAATTATCATTATGTCTAAGGTCTCCATTTCAAAAACGATCGATATCCCTGCAAAACATTTCTACGCCGTCGTTTGTGATTTTGAAAAATACCCTGAGTTTATTTCTGAAATTACATCTGCCAAAACCGTTTCAAAAAAGAAAGAACAGGTGTCCTTTACGCTAAATTTGATGAAGACGTTTCATTACACCTTGCAGTTTCGAACGCTTGAAAACCGTGAGGTGTCTTGGGAGATGGTGGAGAGTAATTTATTTAAAAAAAATAGTGGGTGTTGGACGTTGGAGCCTCAAAACGGAAAAACAAAAGTCACGTATACGTTGGATGTAGAATTTGGTTTTTTTGCACCTTCGATGATTGTCAATGCCATGGTGAAAAAAGACATGCCACGCGTCGTTGACCGTTTTGAAACCCGCTCTCAGGCATTATCGAAAGTGAAGTAAAAAGTCTCGATCCGGCGATTCTTCATTGGCATTTCGATTTTCAAGTCCAGAAAAATCATTTGTAGGCGCAGTGGTTGGTTCGTTTTGCGTTTTAACTTTGGTGGTTGAGGGGATATTCACTTTTGGAAGACTTTGTTTTAATACATCATCGCTAATAAACTTGCGCTCTAATTTTTCAATTTTTGTTTTTTTCTTTTTCTTAAGTTTTGGCTCAGCCACTCTGATGACAGGTTTTTTGGGGGATTGAATCTCTTCAGTGGGTGTGAGTGGATAGATGGGGTATTCTTCTTTCTTTGGAGTGATTGATACAACGGGTTGTTTTTTGGATATTTTTTCTCTTTTCTCTTTTGGAAAATAAGACAATCCCACAAAACCACTAAAATTAGGGGTAGAAGAAACATCATCATGGCGATCGTAGGCAAATCCAAAATTAGAACCGATATGTAAAACCCAATTGGGATCAAAGGGGCGAAACTTAGCACCGATTGAAAGGCGATTGGGATTATCCAAAAATGGAACTTTTACGCGAAGCATTTGGTCTAAAGAGTACTCGATATAGGGAGAGAATTTTTCGAGTTCCATTTCAAGCCCAAGTCCATACCGAACGCTGTAATAACGAGATAAGCCATAGAGTGTTTTTTGTGTATGCCCTGAAAAATCAAACTTGTCTAAAACTTTTCGGCCTTCATTCATAAAATATTGAAGGTTGGCATGAAATCGAACCGGTGACTTTTCTTCCCCAAAGAGCGTTTCATGGGTATAAAGCCCTCTCACAGAAAAAGAGCTGGCTTCAAAGAACTTTACTCTATTGGCATTGAAGAGCACAACCGTTGGCTCAAAAGCTAAAAAATGATGTGTTGAAACTTCTTTTGAAAGGATCGTTCCCAGTTCCGATTGGGAATAAGTGACAGAATTTAAAGCTGAAAAAAGTTTAATATTGTTATTTAAAAAGGTTCTGCGGTTTAAGAAAACTTGAATATTTTCAAAAGGGCTGGTTGTGATAAAAATACGACTGCCATGAAAGTCATTTTTTTGATCAAAAAGAATCTGTTTGTTTTGAAAATATTCTTCTTCGTATCCCAAAGCAAAGCTTCCTTTGGGTAAAATCTTAGCGGAATAAACTTCAGCACCCCCCAAGCGACCGGTTGCTGTGATTTCGTCCGCTTTGACCATGGAAACAAGGCCAATGAGAAGAATCAAAGTCGCAGATCCAATAATCATTTTTAAAAGGGGTTTCATAGCTCTTCTTTATTAAAAAGCAAGTTTTATGCCAGAAAAGTATTTTTGTAAGCCATTGAAATCATTGATGAAATTTTAATTCCAAAAATAAATCTTTACACAAAGTGCCCCAAAGTGTCATCGTAAAGTGACATTTATTTTGCTATTGCAAATTTAAATCCAAACCCTTAAATATACGTTTTAATATGTTTGATTTCGCCTACCACATTCGCGCTTTAATTGAAGATATCGTCCAAAAAGTCCCTATTTTTTCGCACATTGAGCCCAAGAAAATTTTAATTAGTACGGCAAGGGCCAGAGGGAAGGGCTTTAATGGTATTTGGGCAGAGCTTTATCCCATGAAATATGAAAATGGATATTACAGCACCCGCGAAAGAAGCGGCCAAAATATTTATCTCTATAAAACTGACAAAATGAAGGTGGGGCGAACAGAGATTTTATACATTATTTATTTTTATATGCCCAGGTTTCAAAACCTGTCCTCATTTGAAAAGCTGGATACACTTTTTCATGAATTGTATCATATGAGTCCAGAGTTTGATGGGAAGCTTCGAAAAATGCATTCCAAATATGCTTTTCATGGCCCTTCGATGAAAGCCTACGACAGAAACATACGGTTTTGGGTGCGGTATTATTTAAGACAAAATCCAAACCAACTTCGAATGCGGTTTTTAGACTATACGTTTTTACAACTTCAAAAAAAGTATGAAAAATTAGATTTGGTTTATATCCCAGAACCCAAAGAAACAGTTTGCCGAATGGCGGTTTCACGCAGGAAAACACGCCGATACACAAAACGAAAAAAATAATTCATTTTAATTTAATATTGATAAATAGACATTTCGGATGGCTTGAATGTCAGCAGGGCTCGGTTCCCTGCGCTTTTGACCCGGCATAATTTGAGGATACATGACGCTTCCTGGATCATCGGTGTGATCTAAGCCCAGGGTATGCCCAAGTTCATGGACAGCAATGGAAATGAGATCAAACGTTTCGGGGCGGCCATCCAGGGAAAGCGCGTAGCCATTATTAACATGAATATCTGTATTATAGAGGTAATTTTGGTCATGGTAGTAAACAGTTTTACCGGGTTCTTTGTCGGGGTCTCCGTTAATGGGTTCTTGCGACCATTTGGGGCCCGAACGAAACGCAATTAAATTAAGGTTCGTATTAAATTCAATGCCATCATATTCCGGATAATTTTCATGGATAACACTAAAAAGACGGATGCCTGTTCTTTTTTCCCATGTGTCGATGGCTTCGTTAAAGGCAATGATGGCATCTTGTGACAATGAGTTCCCATACACAAAGGGAACGGGGAGTTCATAGCCCCAGGTCAAAGGTCGACAATCAGAAGACATGAGATAACGTCCCGCAGAAAGCGATGATTCACACTTTCCCATTTCAGGCATGCCACACGCAAATTGCAGGAGGGCAAGCATCACCAAGATTCCAAAGTGTTTTAAATGTCTTTGTTTACCAACACGCCGCATACCTTCTTCTTATTTCAAAAGGGATGCCAAAAGAACGCTAAAAATTACGAAGTGATTCCAATACCTTAGAAAAGTGGCTGTTTAATTCCTGAACAAAACTGACAAAAAAGGCGTTTTCAAAGTGACAGTTTTGGGCGCTGTATGGGGAATAAACGAATCATAAGAAAAAACAAAACAAGGGCTTCCATGGGCCAAATCATAAAAAGAAGGTGTAAGTGTTTTGTGCCGTGCAGGGTTTCAAACCCAATGATTTTCCATGCGCCAGAATGTGTAAATATGTTTAAGAGGAGTAAAAGCCAAAACAGGTAAAATCTTTGTTTTATTTGACTCAAGACAAAAAGAATAACGGGCATGAGTGCAATATAATTGGCACGCCAGACATTGGGATTGAGAAGAATCATAAAAATGCACAAGGCATTAAAAAGATAAAGATCTTGAACGTTTTTTGGGATTTTTTTGAGATTCAAAAAACAAAATCCGAAGAGGGAAAAACAAACTAGGGCATACATCCATAAAAGCAGTGTGCGGGGAAGCGATAAAATATGGATGTGAAAAGGATCTTGATTGCTGAAATACCGTATGAAAAGTGTCAGTAAAGATTGGTTTTGAAGGTCGATCATCAGGGCTTGCCCAGAGGCGCCTAAAAGAAAAAACCAGTGGCGAAACACCTCAAAAGGGTCACTTGGATTGAAAGAGAGGGCAGCTAAAAAATTGACGCCAAAGCCAAAGAGGAGGACCCCAAAAACCAACTTAAATTCTTTTTTCCAAAGATAAAGGAGCATAAAAATAGCAGCCGGGAGTTTTAAAGAAATACACAGCGCCCATAAAAGTGCACTCAAAGTATTTTGTTTTTTTTGCGATACATAAAAAGCAGCTAAAAGAATGCATGTCAAAAGTATATCTACTTGTCCGAGTCCAAATACTTTTCGAAGCGGGCCGTACCAAAAAATGATCCCCAAAATATAAAAGAGGGGATGAAGGGCGATCTCATACCGCAAAAACAGGCGCCGACACAGATAGAATGTAAAAATGAAAATCAGTGAGGTAAAGGCCAGCCAAATAAGAGATGCTGTGTGGAAAGAAAAAAGGGCAAAGGGAATAAAGAAAATTCCCCAAATGGGCGCATATTTAAATTTCATTTTTGGGTCATAAGCTGTTTCATAAATATTTGAGTTTCCTTTTAATATTTCAGTTGCAGTGTGGTGATACACTTTAAAATCAATGAGAAAGTGATCTTTTGATCTCAGGAGCGGCTTTAAGAGAAAGGCAAAAAAGAGAAAAATAAAAATGAGGGTTAAAGTAAGTTTTTCATATTTCATGGGGTTGAACCCTTTGGAGCGGGTGAGGAGAATCGAACTCCCGTGTCAAGCTTGGGAAGCTTGCATTCTGCCACTGAATTACACCCGCAGATTTCAAGTGCCAGTATTGTCATTTTTTAGACAGAGATGTCAAGAAAACTTATGATCACTGAAATCGCCTTTCAAAGCCCACTCTAAGACATATTTGTCAGCATGCATGTAGAGGAAATTGACAGATTTGTCACATATTTTTCTGACATGTTTATGGGGTTCAAGTTTTTGTAAGGGGATTTTTAAATCATTTTTTTAAAATTCTTAAGTAAAATCCATCTGTTAGAAAGGTGCTGTTTTTTTATGGGTGTTTTTTGTGCTTTTTGGCACGTCCCTTGCTTTCTATTGGCCTCGTTGCGCAAGATTGTGCGACGCAAATTAGGAGGACATCAGATGAAAAAATTAGGAGTATTCATTCTTTTAACCATGGTGGTTGGAATTTCTCATCTTCGTGCAGAAGAGGGGCAAAATACATACAAGTTTTATTTTAATAAAGACCAATCGGTTTCACCTGAACGGCAGTCAGAAATTACAAATATGACAGAGCCACAGCTGGTAGAACACGTCGAACGATTGACCTTTCACCTTCGAGAATTGCATGACAAAGCCAGAACTGAAAGACTCTGGACCGGAGGGCTTTTTGTGGGGCTTGGCGCCTTAACGATTGGTGCAGGGATGTCTTTTGAAGATGAGGATCGAGATGAGCGCACTGCTTTTGGTATTGTTGGTGGGGTTGTCGGTTTAGTGGGGGCAGCTGTTTTAGCCTTCCCAACTGACTTTGAAAAATATCCAAATCGCTATTTTGAAATGGCGAGCATGGATCATTCCCAAAGACGTTCCAAAGTGGCAGCCGGCGAAGTGTATTTGGGGCGTTTAAGCAATAGAGCCAAAACGGCGCGTGTTTTAAATGCAGCGGCTTATTCTGCGCTTGGCATTGGGACCATTGCTGCGGGATCATCTGATCCATCGGCGATTACTTCTGGCTCCATTTTGATCGGCGCCGGGATTGCCCGATTTTTAATTCAAATGCCAGCAGAATCGGAATACGAAAATTACATGGATTGGCGAAAAAGTTCGTCAAAAGTTTCTCAAGCAAACTTTGGCGTGCAGCCTTTGAAAAAAGGTGCCGTGCTTTCCATGAACTGGGCGTTTTAATAGAGATATATTTATTGCTCAATCTGCCGTTTTTTTGTATTTAAACGGCAGATGAAGCTTTCTGTCATTATCCCTGTGTACAATGAAGTTCGAACCATTGCACACATCCTTGCCAAGGTACAAGCCACACCCCACGACAAAGAAATTCTCATCATTGATGATTTTTCAACCGATGGTACCCGTGAATTCCTTCAAAAAAATACAGACGAAAATGTCCATGTTTTTTATCAAAAAACAAATCAAGGGAAAGGTGCAGCTTTAAAATTGGGGTTTGAAAAAGCCCAAGGCGATATCATTATCATTCAAGACGCAGATTTAGAATATGATCCAGACGATTACAAAGAACTGATTTCACCCATTGTAAAGGGATTGGCAGATGTTGTGTATGGTTCTCGGTTTTTAGGGGGCAGGCCCCAACGGTCTCACTTTATTTTAAATAAATTAGGCAATCGCTTTTTAACGCTGCTCAGTAATTTTATGTTTAACCATACGCTTTCAGATATGAATACCTGTTACAAGGCATTTCAAAGAGAGCTGCTTCCCAAACTAAACCTAAAATGCGATGGCTTTGCGTTTGATGCAGAGTTTACAGCCAAAGTCTGTAAGCTGAATCTTCGCATTTATGAGGTCCCCATTGTGTATCATGGCCGCAATGTCGAAGAAGGAAAAAAACTTCGCTTAAGTCATGGGTTTGGACATCTTTGGGCGCTGATTAAGTATCGTTTCACGAATTAGTGTTATCCGTCTTATGAGCAGAGACATATCTTTCCACCTTGCGAATCCACTCCTATATGGTATAAATAAGCAGGCCTTAAATCTTTACTAATTTGTAAAGATTTAGTAAGATAAAAGGTAGGGGGAGGAAAAACATGAAAATTAGTGCACTCGAAGAATATGGGCTCAGGTGTATGCTTCAGCTGGCCCGTGTTTATGAGCAACAGGGGCCTACAGCCGGTAGCTTATCCATTCGAGAAATTGCAGAACGTGAAGGGCTTTCCATTCAATACGTTTCTAAAATTACAGCCCTGCTTCGAAAGCAAAAATTAATTGTGTCTACCCGGGGTGTGAAAGGCGGGTATCGATTGGCGGAGCCTCCCAATCGGATCAATTTGTGGAAAGTCTCCAATGCTTTGAGTTCTGCCATGTTTGACAGTGGGTTTTGTGTAGATCACTCCGGCAATGTGAAAGAATGTGTGCACCAAGGCAATTGTTCGATTCGCTCTGTGTGGGATGTTTTGTACCAACATGTGCATGGGCTGATGCAAGGAATTTCACTCTCAGATTTGCTTTCCAATGAAAAAGAGGCCAAGGGTGATATTTTAAGGTTGATTTCCGGGGTTAATACTTGACAAAAAAGTAATATTTTGGCTGAATGGGTTGTCAGAAAGGGTATTTATGAAAAAAGAAAGTAATATTTTATTTGAGATTAAAAATCTGTATGTGTCTGTCGAAGGCAAAGAGATTTTAAAAGGCTTAGACTTAAAAATTGAGCGTGGCAAAGTACATGCCTTTATGGGGCGAAACGGGTCTGGCAAAACAACATTATCTTACACCATTATGGGGCACCCCAAATATAAAGTGACGCAAGGCGAAATTTTATTTAAAGGCCAAAATATTGTTCCGCTTCGGCCCGACGAACGTGCAAAACTGCGTTTGTTTTTAGCCTTTCAATATCCGGTTTCCATTCCGGGCGTAAGTGTGGGCAATTTTTTAAGAGCTTCCATGAAAGCTGTTCGGGGCGGAGATGTTCCCATTAAAGAATTTCGAACAAAACTGAAAGAAAAAATGCAGCTTCTAGACATGAAAGATTCTGTTTTAGGGCGTTATGTGAATGATGGGTTTTCAGGCGGTGAAAAAAAGCGCCTTGAAATTTTACAAATGGCGCTCATGGAACCTGAAATGACGATTTTAGATGAAACGGATTCGGGGTTAGATATCGATGCCTTAAACATTGTGGCAGAAGGGATTAATCGTTTGCGAAGTCAAGACCGATCGATGCTGGTTATTACGCATTATCAAAGACTTTTAAATTATGTGAAGCCCGACTACGTCCATGTGCTTTCCGATGGAAAAATTATTCGTTCGGGGGGCGCAGAGCTTGCAAAACAATTGGAAACCCAAGGCTATGAATGGATTTTAAAGGAGAGAGGTGAGGGAAATGCCCAAAACAAAACAGTCTGAAGCCTTAAAGGATATTGGCCAAAACTATGACGAAAAGTATGGGTTTCGAAAACCAGAAAGCTATACCTTTAAGTCTCAGCGTGGGTTAAGCGAAGAGGTTGTTCGAAATATTTCAGGCATGAAAAAAGAACCGCAGTGGATGCTCGATTTTCGTTTAAAAGCTTTAGACATATTTTTTAAAAAACCCATGCCCACGTGGGGAGATACAGACCTTTTAAACGGTATCGATTTTAAAAATATTTATTACTATATTCGTCCCGGTGAAAAACAGTCGACCGATTGGAACGATGTCCCCAAAGACATTAAAGATACGTTTGATAAACTGGGCATTCCACAAGCCGAACGGAAATTTTTGGCAGGCGTAACAGCGCAATATGAATCTGAAGTGGTATATCACTCGCTGCAAAAGGAAGTTGAGAAACAAGGCGTTATCTTTTTAGACATGGATTCTGGCCTCAGAGAGCATCCTGAAATTGTAAAAAAATATTTTGGAAAAATTATTCCATCGATGGATAATAAATTTGCAGCGTTAAATTCTGCCGTGTGGTCGGGGGGAAGTTTTATTTATGTTCCCAAAGGCGTGCATGTGACGATTCCGCTTCAAGCGTATTTTCGAATTAATGCAGAAAACATGGGGCAATTTGAAAGAACGCTGATTATTGCAGATGAAGGGAGTTCTATCCATTATATTGAAGGGTGTACGGCACCGTCTTATTCTTCAGATTCTTTGCATTCCGCTGTGGTAGAGCTTATTGCCGAAAAAAATGCAAAAATTCGTTATACGACGATCCAAAACTGGTCCAAAAATGTATATAATTTGGTAACCAAGCGTGCCATTGCCAAAGAGGCGGCCACCGTAGAATGGATCGATGGGAATTTAGGTTCCAAGCTTACGATGAAATATCCAGCCGTGTATTTGATGGGCGAGCGGGCGCACGGAGAAGTTTTATCCATTGCCTTTTCTGGAAAAGATCAACACCAAGATGCCGGTGCGAAAATGGTCCATGCAGCTTCGAATACAACTTCTGTCGTTACGTCAAAATCGATTTCCAAAGATGGGGGCAGGTCCACGTATCGCGGCCTTTTAAAAGTTGAAAAGGGTGCAAAAAATGTAAAAGCGACGGTCAGGTGCGATGCCCTTCTTTTAGATGAAGAATCCAGATCGGACACTTATCCTACGATGGAAGCGCATGAAAATAAAATTGATTTGGGCCATGAAGCCTCAGTCAGTAAGGTGGGCGACGAACAGCTTTTTTATTTAACCTCTCGAGGTATTTCTGAGCAAGAAGCCATGATGATGATTGTAAATGGATTTATTGAACCTTTTACCAAGGAACTCCCCTTAGAATATGCCGTTGAACTGAATCGCCTGATCCAGCTTGAGATGGAAGGGTCTGTAGGCTAACGCCATTCCAGGATGGAGGGGAAAAGATGAAGTATCTTTCAAATAGTAGTGAGAACAGCGCCACACCTGTGCTTCGCATTCCAAAAGATACCCAAGTTTCAGAGACACTTTTTTATCAAGATGCTACACATCAAGCCTTGACCATTGTTTTAGAACCGAATTCCAGTGCAAATATTATTGATGAAACGGTGGCAGGCGAAAAATCTGTCCGTTCCATTCATGTTCAAAAAGGCGCAAAGTTACACTATACGCATATTCAGCGATGTGGAGAGGATGTCACTTTTGTCGAAGAACAAATGGCCGAGGTGGATCAAGATGCCATTTTTCAAACGGTGCATATTGGACTGGGTGCGCGTCAAATGACGTCCAACATTCATACGAAACTCATGCAACCGGGCGCACAGGCAAAGATCTTGGGTGTGTTTTTTGGACACAATCATCAGGTTTTTGAAGCCCACACCATTCAAGACCACGAAGCGCCCAACACACAAAGCGATTTACTTTTTAAATCCGCATTAAAAGATGAATCACAGTCCCATTACGAAGGGGTGATTCGCATTCCGCGGCAGGCACAAAAATCAGATGCATTTCAAACCAATCGAAACCTACTTTTAAGCGAAAAAGCCAAAGCCAAAAGTATTCCCAAGCTTGAAATTATTGCAGATGACGTCCGATGTAAACATGCAGCTGCCATGGGAACCTTGAATGCAGAAGAACTTTTTTATCTGCAATCTAGAGGATTAGATGGGGCACAAGCTGAACGTATGGTGGTTGAAGGTTTTTTTGAAGAAGTGCTTTCTCAAATTCCAAGCGATGAAGTCAGGCAGCGCTTGGTTAAAAATGTGCATGAACGTCTTTTAGAGGGGAAGTTAGGGTAAACGAGATGGAAAGATGGATTAAGGTTACGCATCAGAATGAAATTCCAAAAGGGCAAACGCGTGCATTTACAATCGAGAATGAACCCATTGCCATTTCTCATGTAGAAGACGGTTTTTTTGCATATGAAAACAAGTGCTCTCATATGGATTTTCCACTGGATGATGGCATTTTAGAAGGCTGTGAAATTGAATGCGCCCATCATGGGGCAAAGTTTGATGTCAAAACAGGGGAAGCCCTCTGTATGCCGGCGGTGAGTGCCATTCGCGTGTACCCCTTAAAAATAGAAGGCGATGAAATTTATGTGGAAATACCCTAAAGATTTTCCCATTTTAGATCAAAAAATTCATGGCCATAAGCTTACCTATTTGGATTCTGCCGCTACCACACAAAAACCAAAAGTCGTTTTAGAGGCTTTGCAAAATTATTACGAAACCCTAAATGCCAATATTCATCGCGGGGTGTATCAATTGTCTGAAAAGGCAACAGAAGCGTATGAAAATACCAGAAAACACGTTGCAAAATTTATTGGGGCTCGGGATCCCAGCGAAATTATTTTTACACGAAACGCCACAGAAGCAATTAACCTGGTTGCTTATACGTGGGGTGAAAAAAATATTTCTGAAGGCGATGAAATTTTACTGACCGAAATGGAGCACCATTCGAATTTAGTCCCTTGGCAACTTTTAGCGACCCGAAAAGGCGCCCATTTAAAATTTATTCCCCTGACCGATGAAGGCACTTTAGATCTTAAAAATCTAGATGCATTTTTTACACCCAAAACAAAACTTTTAGCGGTGACCCATATGTCCAATAGCTTGGGAACGATTAACCCCGTTTCAAAGTTGATTGAAAAAGCGCATCAGAATCAAACCACGGTTTTAATCGATGGCGCCCAGGCCGCCGCGCATTTAAAAATCAATGTTTCAGAATTAAATGCAGACTTCTATGCTTTTTCCGCGCATAAAATGTTGGGACCTACGGGCGTTGGCGTTTTGTATGGCAAAAAAGAAATTTTAGAAGACATGCCGCCGTTTTTAGGCGGGGGCGAGATGATTTTAGAAGTGTATAAAGACTATTCCACCTGGAAACCGCTGCCTGAAAAGTTTGAAGCAGGCACCCCCAATATTGCAGGGGTTGTCGCCTTTTCTGCAGCGCTGACTTACTTGGAAAATTTCGGGATGGAAAATTTAAGACAGCATGAAAAAGAACTCACCCAATATGCACTGGGAAGACTTAAAGAATTAGAAGGCCTTCGTATCTTTGGCCCCATGGATATCTCACTGCGAGGGGGCGTCATTTCTTTTACATATTTAGATATTCATCCCCACGATTTAGGAACCGTATTGGATCACCAGGGGATTGCCATTCGTACGGGACATCATTGTAACCAGCTTGTGATGCGAAGATATGATGTGTCTGCTACTGCCAGAGCGAGTTTTTATCTCTACAACACAAAAGAGGATGTGGATATTTTGATTGAGGGGTTACAGAAAGCCAAAGCGTATTTTGATCGAGGGTCAAAGAAGGGGGCTTAATGGCATGGGAAGCATTAAATGATCTATATCGCGAAGTGATTTTAGATCACTATAAAAACCCCAGGCATCATGAAAAAATTGAACCGCATGATGTCGAACAGGAAGGGTTTAACCCTTTATGTGGGGATCAACTCACCTTACAGCTTAAAATTAATTCCGGTAAAATTGAAAATGTCGGGTGCTGGGGGAAGGGCTGTTCGATTTCGCAAGCCTCGGCTTCTATTTTAACGGAATGCATTTATGGGAAAGCATTGGAAGAAGTTTTATCTGAGGCTTCTTTTTTTAAAGAGGTCATGCAGGGAAAATCCAAGATTGAAGAAAAAGATGTTGGCGATTTAGAAGCTTTGTCTGGTGTTCAGAAATTTCCGGTTCGCATTAAGTGTGCACTTTTGGCCTGGACCACACTGGAAGAAGCTTTAAGGTTTTATGAAAAAACACATGTGTCATCTTTGAAGTAACGGGCAGGCTATGAAATATCTTTTGAATGGGAGGATCTACACCGGGCGGAGGGGCCCATTCGAAAGATATTTCATAGCCTGCCGGGCGCTGACATAGAGGAGAAAAAAATGAATAAAGATGAAAAACTTTTAGCAGTCATTGAACCCATTCAAGACCCAGAATTACTGATGAGCATTGTGGAACTGGGGCTGATTTATCGCGTGGAATGGGTAGAAGATACGATTCAATGCGACATGACCTTTACCTCACCTGCTTGTCCTGTGGGGCCGCAACTCAAAGCCTTTGTAGAACAAGCTTTGTCTCAAGTGGAAGGCGCCAAAAAAGTAGAAGTGAATGTGGTTTGGAGCCCGCCTTGGAACCCCAAAGAACACTGCTCTGAAGATGCTAAAATGAAATTGGGGATATTTTAGATCACAATTGATTTTGAGTTTAAGGTAATTTTAATTCTTTTACAAATGTCGTAAAAGGTAGGACGCGAACACTTTTTTCTTCATTGCCAAAGTCTTTTTCACCCAAGTGAACTTGGTAAAATTTTGGGATTAAGGTTCTTTCTTTAAAATAAAGTGCGGGTTTTGAAATATTTTTTTCGCCCGTTTTGCATTCTACAGCAAAGAGAGGTTTTTTATCTTGCATGACAACAAAATCGATTTCGCGTCGATCCGTGTCTCTTAAATAGCGAAGTTCCATTGCATAGCCTTCAGTATCTTCTTTAAAATGGCAAAACTTTAAAAGCTGGCAGGCAACCATATTTTCAAATCGGATGGATAAATCTTCAACTTGAGTCCAGTCCCAAAAATAAAGTTTTTGTTCTTTTTTAACGGCGCGAATTTTAGGACTTCCAAAAGGTGAAATCCGAAAACAAACATATAAATTTTCAAAGATCTTAATCCATCTGCGAATAGAATCATGAGAAACTTCTAAATCTTCTCTGAGGCTTTGCAAAGACAATGGAGATCCTACTTTTGAAGGGAGTGCCTCCATTAAAATTTCAAGTTGGCTAATTTCTGAAACTTTTTCCAAATCTCTTAGATCCGTTTGAATCACTCTTGAAATTCTTTCCCTTTGCCACCTTCGCCATTCTGTTTCGCTGGTTTTAAATAAAGGTTCTGGAAAACCGCTGAATTTTAAAAGTGCTTCCAATTCCGCTTTTCCTGGATTCTTGGAGAGTTCCATCAGGGAGTAGGGATGCAGACGATAATAATGATACCTTCCTTGAAGGCTATCTCCACCTTTTCGATAGTAATCTAGCCTGGCGGATCCTGTTACAATGGCAGTTTGCTTGGGGTAATAGATATCGAAAAAACCTTTCATCAGTCTTCGCCACCGAACATATTTATGAATTTCATCAAAAACAATTAAAGGGGAGGCTTTAGAAATTTCCTGACGAATGATCTTGTTACGATGATGATCAAAATCCCAATTGAGATATCCCGGGTGCTCCTGGCCTTTTTGAATGCCCAGTAAATGAAGGGCAAATGTTGTTTTTCCCACTTGCCTGGGGCCTCCAATAAAGACAAGCTTATTTTGAACGTCTTGAAGGACGTTTTTTTGGATATAGCGAGCTTGCATGAGTTTCATGATTCATTTCCATTATACCAAAAAATACTCACGTGTCAATTTTGGTACACCAAAAAATACTCAGAATGGTCAAAGCAAGGCTGGTTTAAAACTAATATTAGTTTTTACAATTAGGTGTTGAAAAGTAATATTAAACATGGCATAATTTCTCTATATTTGCGCGAAAGTTGGGAATGCTTTTTTTAATAGGGGATCAGCTATTTGTATAGAAAACAATAAGGAGTTTATTTGATGTGGATAGAAAGGCCTGAAAAAAAAGAAAAATTTATCAATGATTTACTGGGGTTAGATCGGCAAGTGCTTATTGTTCGTGGGGCCAGACAGGTCGGAAAAACATCCTTTATCTTAAATGCGCTCAAAGGGCTTTCCGATTATCCCATGATCATGCTCAACCTTCTCTATCCCAGCTCCTTTAAGCTGGGCGATGTCCAGTATTTGGGAAGAGATTTTTTGGGGACATCAGAAACGGGTGAAACCTTTTTGAAAAATATTGAATTAAAAACAGGCGGTATTCAAGGGCTCAAAAAGCCACTCATCGTCTTTATTGATGAGGCCGATCGATATCCAATGGTTTTAGAGTCAATTCAAACGTTGGCTCAGTTTTCAGATAGAATAAAATTTGTATTAACGGGATCGAATCTTGAAAATCTCCCTGTTAAAAATGCTGCAACAGGACGAAAAAAAACATTTGATCTTTTTCCAATCACATTTCTAGAATTTGTTCACGCGTCTGGGAATTTGGAAGTTTTGAATTGTTTAAAAACGTGTTCACTTAAAAATTTACCAACTGAATTTTATCATGAACAAGCACGGAAGCACCTCCAAACCTATCTTCGTTTGGGAGGTATGCCCAAGATCATCGATATTTATCTCAGTGAAAAGATGGGAAATCAAATTCCAGAAATGATTAAAGATTTAGTCTTTACCATTGAAGAAAATGTTAAGACCATTTTGGGGGAAAAATCAAAACTATATGAATATGAGGATGTTTTAAGAAAAATGGCCTATCTTTCGATGAATACACTGAAATATAGTCAACTTCAGGTTCAGCATGCTGGCAGAAATGAGGCTAAGAAGCTCGTTTCGAAAACTGTTGGGGCAAGAGTGGCGCATAAAATTAGACTCATGGAAGCCGAAAGAGATTTATCAAAATATATTCTTTTTGATTGTGGTATTACAAATTTTTTACTCAATGGTTCTGATCTTTTAAATGTGCGAATCCATGAAAAAAATATGGCTATTTTATACGAAACATTGGTTGGAGTTGAGCTGATTGCAAATTTAGTAACACGCGATGACCTTTTTTATTGGAAATCAGAGAACAAAGCAGAGGTGGAATATATTTTAAAGTCTCCTTTTGTGGGAGTTGATGTTAAAAGCAAAAGGGGAGACAACAAATCTTTAAATAGCTTTGCATTATTGGAACCTAAGGTGGCATGTCTTATAAAAATTTGTGATGCAATGCCCAAACTGGATACGTATTACATTGCAAAAATTCCTACAAGTCACAAATCCAGGTCGGTTCCCTTTCTAACGCTCCCGCATTATCTTACATGTCGACTCTTAGACTTTTTGAGAGAAGTGTAGGGGGCGTATCGTAAAAATTCTCTCATCCAATTTTAATTATTTTCTTCTTTTGTTTTTTTTTTTTTGACGATAATGAAGGTATGTGTGGAACGTTTGTGGGAATTGTCAGATCCTTCGGGCTTCACCCTCAGGATGGTAGGATCAAAAATAACAAAGGAGAACAGAAATGAAAAAGCAAATTATATTTGCCCTCGTGGCAACGCTATTTTTGGGCGCAAATGCCATGGCTCAGGGCGGGATTCAAGGGGTATGGGAAGGAACAGTGAAGGCCACAGATGGGTCGTATGAAATTCCAGCTAAGGCGATTTTATTTCAGGGCGGAGAAGTATTGATTGGAACCTTCCAAGCCTGGAATAACGAAACTTTAATTACGAAAGGTTTTTATTCGAAACTGCAAAATAAATTTATTTTGGGGACAGATTATGACAGAAATACTTGGATGAAGCAAATCGAGCTTAAATTAGAGGGAGATACATTAAATGGTTTTCACGTTTCTAAAGGGAAACACATAGCAACAATTTCTTTGAAACGTAGCGCGAATGCAGTGATTGATAATCTAGAAACAGAACCTTATGAAGGAATATGGAAAGGTAAACGATGGGAGACGTTGGAAGATGGTACCCCAAATGAGTATTCAATCCGAGAGATTGGCTATCGTTTGCATGCATTAGAAGGGGGGCTTGTTGTGGCATTGGACGATAAGTCTTCTCAATTTGTGATGTTTGGATATCTTACAGACGATGGGTTTTTACAATTTGATCAAGTAAGAGCGATTGAAATTATATCAACACCCTATATGCTAAAGTTAAGTGAAGATGGTCAAAAACTTTCTGGTCAGACATATCGCCTCTATCATGGTTACTCATATTTGGAGTTAGAAAAACAATGAAGACCTTGTTTTACAAGACAATCGTTTTGGGAAGTCTTTTGATAACAGCATTTTTTGGATTAACGGCCTGTGGGGGAGGCGGCGGAGGAGGGGGAGGCTCTTCTCCTTCGACAGCTGCAATGACAGATAGCCAGGCGCCTGAAGATGAAAATGTATCAGAATCCAGCCAAAAAAAGAAAGCATCTGTTTTTCATGCCCGAGATGTTGGAAGTGACGTCTATCTGGATGGCGTATTTTTTGAGGCAGGTAATGAGGTTTTGGAATAGAAAAGGCTACAGCTCGTCTAACGTTGCTTTTCGGACCACGATTTTGGACTTGTCTTTGAGGTCTTGAATCCAGCCAAAGAAAGCGTCGGATTGTTTTTGAGAAAGATATTGTTCTTTGAGCTTGTCTTTGTCGGTGGCGAGTTTTTTAAGATCTGCAGGTTCTCGCTTTTTAATCTTTACCAGAAAAATACGATCCTGGATTTCAAATTTTTGATTCGCCCAAGCGCCTTCTTTCAGCTTTGAAAACGCAGTGGCTTTCATGTCTTTGGCGTTTCCAATTTTGGGAATGGAAACAGCGCCTCGGTTAAAAACACCTGTTTCTTCCCATTGAAGCCCCTGGGCTTTTAAGAGGTTTTTAAGTTTTCGGTCTGAATTTTTGGAATCCCAAATTTGGTTTGAAAGATCTTTGGCCAAAGCTTTTGCTTTTTCTTGTGCCAAAAGCCGTCTAGCAATGTCGTTTTGAACCTCTTCAAAAGGTTTCTGACGTTCGGTTTGCACTTCTTCAACTTTAATCAAATGATACCCAAACGGAGATTCCACACTGTCTGAAACTTCCCCGGGTTTGAGTTTAAAAGCCACATCTTCAAACGCTTTTACCATTTTGCCTTTTCCAAAAAAGCCTAAATCTCCCCCTTGGGCGGCAGAGCCATCCTGGGAATGTTCTTTGGCCATTTGTTCAAAATTTTGGGCTGTGGTTTTGGCTTGAATCTCTTCAATCTTTTTCCTGGCTTCGTCCGTTTTCCCTTTGATTAAAATATGTCTGGCACGTACTTGGTTTTCTACTTTATATTGAGCGCCATTTTCTTCGTAATCGGCTTTGGCGGCCTCTACGTTTTTGGGAACTTTCAGATAGGTTTCGATATCTAGATCGGTAAGCTGTATTTTTGATTCAAAATCTTTGGCGTCAACCCGAATAAACGAAAGATTTACTTTGTCATTTTGAAGGAGATATTGCGCTTTGATCTCTTCCTCTGAAATTTGGATATGGTGTCTTAAAAGCTCTCGAACTTTACGTTGCAGAAGTTCCAGGCTGACCGCTTCTTCATAGTGCTGTGGGGTGAGGCGGTTATTTTTGAGTAAAAGCTTATAATATTCCTTATCAAATTGGTTGTTTCGATGAAACACGGTCGTTTGAACAATCGTATCTTTCACTTCTTCATCTGTTACTTTTAAGCCCAAAGATTCTGCGCCTTGTGTAATGATTTTTTGGTCAATGAGTTGATTGAGGGTCATCCTTTTTAAGTTAAACCGCTCTGCCATTTCAGGCGTAAATTGATCTTTTAAAAGGTTTTGATACAGGCGAACCGTATTTTGGTATTGGTTTTGAAACTCTTGGACAGAAATCGCATCCCCATTGACAGAGGCAACCGCATTTTTGGAAAGGGTCTGTGAGCCAAAGTTTCCAAAAAATCCCCAAAACACAAAAACAATGGAAATCAGGGTTACAAAAATCGTTAAAAGAATTTTTTGTCGGTTTCGAATGGCTTGTAACATGAACCTAAATGTATATGCTCTTTTCGCTACATGCAACATTTTCTTGTAGGATTCCATTGATTTTGTTACAAAATTACTAGTGTTTTTTGACAAATTAACGGAGCGGTTGTCTCAAGATTTAGCCATTGACCTGGGCACGGCAAATACACTTGTGTATGTGCGTGGGAAAGGCATTGTGCTCATGGAACCCTCTGTGGTGGCGGTGTTTAAAGATCATAAGAAGGGTGTGCAGCGTGTTTTGGCGGTCGGAAAAGAGGCCAAAGAAATGTTGGGACGCACCCCAGGCTCTGTGGTTGCCATTCGCCCCATGAAAGATGGTGTTATTTCCGACTTTGAAGTCACCGGGGCCATGCTGCGTTATTTTATTAATCGCGCAATTCAAAAGAAGACCTTACTGCGGCCCAGAATCATTATTTGTGTGCCTTATGGCATTACAGAAGTCGAGCGCAGGGCGGTGAAAGAATCGGCCGAAGCGGCCGGCGCCAGAGAAGTGTATTTGATTGAAGAACCCATGGCAGCTGCCATTGGCGCAGGGCTTCCCATTACAGAACCCACGGGCAATATGGTGGTGGATATTGGGGGCGGTACGACAGAAGTGGCGGTCATCTCCTT
>Ga0155199_1074_pt4 | contig 21041 bp, 20 predicted proteins | sample RifCSPhighO2_02_FD_106167 | JGI IMG/M metagenome (GOLD analysis project Ga0155199, IMG submission 106167) | Deltaproteobacteria bacterium RIFCSPHIGHO2_02_FULL_40_11
GTTTTACGTTGCTTACGAATTAAGTGAATCAGCGCATTTACCAGCGTACTTTTCCCAGCTCCAGGGGGACCTGTAATGCCAATCACCTTTGCACGGCCTGCGCGCTCATAAATTTTGGGCATAATATTGAGGAGCTTTGGAGACTGATTCTCAACCAGCGAAATTAAACGGGTAAGCGCACTTAAATCCCCTTGAAACATTTTGTCGACCAAGTCCATTTTTATTGAATACCATAATTTTTTCTGGACGCCCAATGTAAATCGTTTTGATACCCCTAGTCTGGCTCAATGGTCCTATTTAATGGGATAAAACGTCCGGTTTGAAAAACTTTAAAAGTCTAACCTTAATACACCACACATCGCACAGAATAATAACCTACCCAGTAGTGAATAAGGCTATAAAGGCCACTAAAGCTGTAAGTGCTAACCACACTGAGCGAATCATTGGAATGAACTGAGGAAGCCCAATATAATTGCTCCTGAATGTTTGGAAGCACCTCACTAAAACCAGCCGCTACACCCTTTTGAAAATCAATAATTGAAGGAAGCACGCCTCCTACACTTCTACAAGTTTCTATCGCCTGATCTTGAACTCGCTCGCCGACATGATTACTCCAAGTGATCCCATCAGGTCCTTTCCATGCTTCCCCAAAGTTCTTATGTAAAACACGCTCAAAAATGCTACCTTTTGAAGTTACACATTTAAATCCAATGGGCACTGTTCTAAGATTAATAGAGTGATCGTTACAAAGAGGTGGAACTGGATATATAATATTTTCATTAATACTATTATTAATGCCGAATTTTTCATCTGTCTTTCGTTTTGCTGCTTCACGAATACGCTGCCACTTGGCTTGATCTATGCCTGTATGTTGGCCCACAGCTTGCGTAGTAAAATCACTAGATGCATTCAGCAATGTCCATTCTAGCGTTTCAGAACGTTGCCTTGTTGCGACTACAAGACCACCCCAATTCGAAAATCTACAATTTCCAAGATCTTTACTTATTTCTCGCGCAATTTTTGAATTTAAGCGAAGCACATCTATTGATTGGCTGTTCAGGTTAAATGGATTTTGCTCTGCACAATATTTTTCTGCGACAGCTTGATAGCAAGACTGCGCCTCTGAACTATCATATTTTCTTGAGGTAATAATTTTTAAGTTTGAACATATATTTTCTAGGCTATCGGAAAAAGGTTCATAGGAAATAGCAATCGGACTTCTGAGTATCTCTACGGCAAAAGCCTCTGCATCTGTATCCGAATAATCCCAAAGATGTGCCACTTCATGAAGTAGCATTCTTTTTACAAGCTCTTTACTGTATGGGTCTATGAGAGCAACTCTAAAAGCATCAAAAAATGCTTTTAAAACAGTAATTTTATGAGTCGTTGTATCATAATCTAAAAGCAATTCTTCTCCATTTCGGCTGCGTGTTTCCGTTGGAAGGATCTCTAGATTTTGGAGGGCATTAATAATCAAGGCTCTTCGTTCAGGATGGGTTTTAAACATAGGATGATCTACATCTTCCATAAATACCAAAAGCTCATTCGTACTTATATTAAGAAGTTCCTTTACATAAAAGGAAGCAAATCCTCCTTTCCCTTCGTTTCCCGCATTCCCAGTTCTTTGTACGAAAAGACTTAAGGTAATCGATAATATTACCACGCCCATAATTGTTTTTATTTTCATCTCAGACCTCCTTTTTTGATACAGGGTATAGTTGAATTCCCAAGTGATATACTTGAGTTTGTTTGCCATCTTCTAAAAACTTACAAAGCTTTCTTCTAAATTCAGTAATAATTTTTTTGGCTTCTGGCATTTTTTTTGTATCGATTGCCATGGTCATAGAAGACATATCTCTTTCAGTAATAGAAATATTATGAAGTGATTCTAATCCCAGCTTTAAAATATCTTCTTGGAGGCGCCTTAAAGCAGGTAAGGTAATTTCTTTTGAAAAGTTTGTGAGAGGCGGACTTGTTTTAATAAATCTCCCTCTTTCTTTCTTTAAAAAACCTAATCGCATCAAGCGTTCTATGGCAATATTGGCCTGTACAGAGCTAATCCCAAGGCTTCGGGCGATCCAGGAAGGATTGCTTTGAAATTTCTTTGTGAACGTAAGCTCTAAGATTGCGTAATGATACCATTCTGACATAACAGCATAAATGTCCGGAGTTACTTCTTGAAATGCTGTCTCTGGGTATTTTTTTATGGATGAATCAATGCTATTTTTCTTTTTTTGTTTTTCTAAAAATTGGGCCATCTTTTTCTTTTGAAGAGGAGATATTTCTAATTTGTCGCATAACTTAGAAAGTAATTTAACGGACGCTCGTCTTTTACCAGAGATAAGCTGAGAAAGAGTTGAAGAGTTCAAACCCAGAAATTTAGAAAAAGACCTTAAAGAATATTTTGGATTTCTTCGACATCTTTCAGTGAGTTCGTTTTGAAGCCAAAATCTGTAATCTGTATATTGAGCAGTATGCATAAATGCGAGAAGACTTTTAAGGCATAAAGGTATAAGAGTCAATATGCATTGTAAACAAAGTGCGGCATTTTTATTTGCCGCATTTTTAGGACACCAGCGGAGGAGATTCTTCTTGCTGCTCAAGCAATCTGGTCCTTGGCCCATGATTTTGGACTAAGCTTTTGACAATATTTGCTTTTTCAGTAAAATTAAGGGTAAGTGGATCTCTCTTTCGGTACGTAGGTGGAAATGAGATAAGTACATAAAATCACTTGAAAAAACCTAAAGTTCGAATGGGATCGATCCGATAAGAGATCGAAAGGAAGTATCATGTTATACGTTGCATATGCCTTATTTGGCGCCAGCATTTATATCCTTGCCTATCAGTTTTTTAAGATGGGGCAGGCACAAAAAGCTGCCCTAACAGGATCTCATGGGGCTGTGAGCGAATCTTTAATTTTAAAGCTCTCGCTGCCCATCGTTCGAACCTATATTTTGCCCTCTGTAAAATCGTTGCAGATTGACCATGCCCGAAAACAAATTCAAAAAAAGATTATGTGTGCTGGCATGTCGGATGACATTACGCCAGACGAATATTTTTCCCTAAAAATTCTTTTGGCTTGTTTACTCCCCTTGGTTGCTGTGATTTATAATTTAACTTTAGATCTGACCAATCCATTTTTATTGATTTTAATTTTTGCGCCCATGGGCTGGGCGTTTCCCAATTTGTGGCTTAAAAACTTAATTACAAAACGCAAAACTGACATTCGCCTGGCCATTCCTTTTGTGGTGGATCTGATGAGTCTGTGTACAGAAGCTGGATTGGACTTTATGGCCGCCATTGATCGCGTGGTTCAAAAAGCGCGTCCCAGTCCATTGATCGAAGAACTCCGACAAGTGCTTCGAGAATTAAAAGTCGGTGCAACGCGCGCCCAAGCCCTTCGCAACATGTCCGACCGTGTAGAAATGCCCGAAGTTTCTTCTTTGGTGGCGGTTTTGGTCACAGCCGACCAAATGGGCGCAAGTATTAGCGAAGTCCTAAAACAACAATCTGAACAAATTCGTGTGGATCGATTTATTAAAGCTGAAAAAGAAGGCGCAAAAGCTTCACAAAAGGTTTTGTTACCAACCATTGTTTTTATTGTGCCGGCTGTCTTTATTGTGGTTCTGGGGCCCATTGCAGCCAGGCTGATTGTTCAAATTTTTTCAGGGGGGATTAATCTTGGTGGTGGATTCTTATAAATATAAAATTTTTGCCGAAGACCAGTTGATTTCGAATCACGCGCTTAAAACAAAAAAGTTGCGAGATCGAATTTTTGGACTTTTAGGCAAATCGAAATTGAAAGACAATGAGGCGCTGATTATGAGCCCTTGTTTTTTAATTGATACTTTTTTCATGAAATATCCCATTGATGTTGCCTTTGTGAACCGACACCAAAAAATCGTAGCGCTTTATAAAAACTTAAAACCCTATCGCATGACCTGTCTTCATTTGACAGCCATCGAAGCCATTGAATGGCCCCAAGGCACCATTGAAAAATGGAATTTAACAGTAGGCACCCCCTTAAAAATTGAGGTTTCACATGTATAAATTAAAACACGTTCAAGGAAAGTATAAGGATATCTCTTTAAATTTTGAAAAAGGCCCGGTCCTTGTCGGCCGTGAAAAAGATTGTCACATGATCCTTTCCAACTCAAACGTTTCAAAACACCATGCGCGGTTTCAACTTAAAAATAAAACTGTTATTCTGGAAGATCTCAAAAGCCGAAATGGGACATTTGTAAATGGCGTTTTAATTCAAACAAAAGAAATTACCTCTGGCGATAAAATTGCGTTTGGAGATGATATCTTTGAATTTCAGCGTGTACAGGCACAACCCGAAATTCCGAAACAAACACAGGTTTTAAAAAAGGAGAAAGAAAAGAAAGACTTCTTTCAGGTATTTAACCCTGTCTGGGACGTCATCGTAGAGCGCATTGAATGGAAATACTTTACACTCACGCTGGTATTTGTATTTATGGCAGCCAATTTCATTTTTACAGTTCCTCCGCTTCTGCAATACAATCAAGACAAACTCGAAAACGAAGCTTCCAAACGCGCGGAGTTTATTATCAAACAAATTGCAACTGAAAATCGAAAGTTTTTATCTCTAAAGGATGGGCATCTGGTTTCAGACACCCTCAATTTATCAACGGCACTGGCCAAGCATGAAGACCGCATTTTATCTGTAAACATCATTGATCCTCGCACCAAAAAAATTATCGCACCCGCTCAACGCTATGATCAACCCATTGCCAATCGAGGAGATGTGTTACGTGGGGCAGAAACCAAAATTCTGCTCACCCAAAAAATAAGTGAAAATAGAATGCTGATTTCCTATCCCATTCGGTTGTACACGGCACCCGAAAACGATGAAGTTGCTGCTATCATTCAGGCTGTTTTTAATTTAGAGGGCATTGGACTTTCAAAAAATGCCTATCAAACCATGCTTTTAAAAGCATTCTTAATGAGCTTTTTGTTTGCCTTGGCATTTTACATTCTGCTTCAAAAAGTAACCTCTCATGCCTTTCGACGTATTTATAAAGAAATGGAAACTGCTCAAGAAAAAGGATATCGACATCTTGAACTTCGCACCCGCTTTGATGAAATGAATCGTGTGATCCACACCATTAATCAAGTTTATCGAACAACAAGAGATCTCCTGTCTAAAAATCCTGATCCTGAAGCCCAAGCCTTACCCACCCATAATACGGATGAAATTTTAAAGAATTTATTAAGCGCCCTCCCCGAAGGTGTTGTCATTTTAGACGATGCCTACAGTGTTTTAAAAATGAACGAACCTTTTCAAAAACTCACTGGGTTGAAACACCAAGACGTCATGGACAAAAATATTTTGGACCTCATTGAAAACCAAGAACTCTTAAGAAATATTTCGCATGGACTCGGACAAGCCTCTTTGGGCGCAGATAGCATTGAAGATCTGGACATAGAAGATACACGCTATCAAATCCATGTCACAGCCAATAGAACACCCGATAACTTAATTGATTTTTATATTATAAATGTAAAGCGAGCTGCATAAATGAACGATTTTAAACCATTTTTAGAAGTACTTTCAGGTCCTCAAAAAGGAAAACAATATGTTTTGCCTGAAGAAGACACGCTTCACTTTGGAAGATCGCATGACAATGATGTCATTCTAGATGACAAACGGGTATCTAGACATCATGCGCAAATTACCTTTGAAGAAGGGACCTACTATCTCATTGATCTAGAAACATCCAACGGTACTTTTATCAATCAAAAGAAAATTTTAAATCAAAAACTGAGCTCCGGAGATATTTTACAAATTGGAAAAACAGTTTTTCGCTTTATTAATCCACACAGCACTTCTAAAAAAGTATCTCTTTTTCAAAGTTCTTCAAACCTACAGCAAGAGCGCATTTCCAGTGAACTTCCGAAAACACAAAGCAGCTCTACTTTTCGAATGCTTCTCTATGGCTTCGGGGGAATTCTTTTGCTCTTAACCGTATTTGTCCTCATGCAACCCACGCCTGAACAAAAAATAGCAAAAGCCCCAGAAGATCGAAAAACGGCAGCAGAAGAACCCATTGACGTTCAGGAACTTCCCAAAATTGAAACTGAAAAATATGCTTTAAACTATGAAAAAGCGAATCTTTTTTACCAATCCGGATACCGTGAATATCATGCCGAAAATTATTTACGGGCTTTAGATGATTTTTCGTCAGCCTTAGAGCTTTATCCCGATCACCACAAAGCTAAACTTTATTTAGAAAAAACCCAAAGTGCCATTACCCAAGCAGTTACAGAGCATTATAAATCTGCCATGAATTACTTTGATGGCGGACAGTATGAACGCGCCATTTACCATTTTCAGCAAGTCATTTCTCTTTTAAAAAACCGGCAACCCCCTCAAGGCTATTGCCAAGTGAGCCAGGAACGCCAATTACTTCACAATGAAGATTTTGAAAAATATTGCGATAGTCTTTTAAAAATAGAACAAGCGCAAACACAGCTTTCAAAACAAGGATTTTAAAATGAAGATAAAACTTGTCATCAAAAAAGAAAATGAAATCATAGACACGATTGAAATCGTTGACTTCCCTTTTCATATTGGACGCGCGGAAAGTTGTAACCTCGCCTTGGCCGACCAACATATTTCCAGAGTACATGCCACGCTCCATTTCAAAGAAGATGAAATTGTGATTGAAAAACGCTCCAAAGCCGGAAAGCTCTTAATCGACGGGAAAGATATTGAAAAAAAACAATCCCTTTCTCTCCCCTGCGCTTTTGAAATTCCGCCTTACGCCCTATCTCTTGAAATGCCCAAAGAAGAGGTTTTAGAAGCCGCAGGCTCCATGGAACAGGCTACACCTGAAGAAGAACCGGAATCTTTTCCTGTTCTTTTAGACGAAAAAGAAAAAATGGAAGAAGCCTCTTTTTTAGAAAAACCTTTAGAAGAAACGAAAATTTCAAAGCATAAAGTCCGTGCAAAACTCATTCTTTTAGAAGGCAAAAGCCCCCATGAAAGTTATGATTTGGTTGGATCCGAAATTACACTTGGGCGAGACGAAGCCTGCGATATTTTTATTGATGATGAAAAAATTTCTAGAGAACATGCAAAAATTTATCAAAAAAATAAAACTTATTATCTCGAAGACTTAAAGAGTACAAATGGAACACACCTGAACCATCAAAAAATTTCAAACCCGACCGAACTTACCAGTTCCGACCAAATTCAAATTGGAAATGCAACCCTGCAGTTCGCGTTCATTGACGAAGATGCCTTTGCTTTAAGTTCTGTCACCCAGGAAACACACCTCAGCTCAGATACAACGTATGGAGAATTACCCTCTTATCACTATCCCAAGCAAGCGCGATGGACACCCAGAACTAAAATTTTAGGGAGTCTCGTAGGAATTGTATTTCTAATGTTTATTTATTTTCAATTTACGCCACACCCTGAACCCAAGAGAGAGACCGCAACAGAAGCCCCTACCGCACAAAAAGAAAAACCAGTTTCAGATGAACTTTCCTACTTAACACAGGTCGATCAGCAGTATGTGCTTGCGAAAATTGAAGAAGCTAAAAATGCTTATAAAAATAGAAATTATGAGGGCGCAAAAATTGCGCTGGGGGAAGCGTTAAAAATTGCCCCCCAATACACACAGGCAAAAAAACTGCTTGAAATTGTCGCCCAAACGCTTGCGCAACAAAAACGTGCCGAGGGCGCCAGACAAGCACAGTTGGAAGAAGAAAAACTAAAAGAAGACATAAAACTTCGCCTTTCTGTGGCCCTGGATTATTTTAACCGCGGGCAATGGGAAAAGGCGCTTGATGTGTATGATAAAATCCTGGAGCTGAACCCAGAACACACTGAAGCCAGCGAAAAAAGAAAACTTGCAGAAGAAAAACTGTATAAAAAACCTGAAATAAAACCTCAAGTTTCCCAACGCCAAACCAGAAATAAAGAAGCGGAGCGATTTTTAGCAGAAGGCTCACAACTCAATCAAAAAAATGAACCGCTAAAGGCACTTCAAACCTGGCGCAAGGTCATGCACCTGGAAAATATTGACCCCAGCTATTATGCCAAAGCAGAACAGTTTATTAATTTCACCAAAGAGCGACTGGATCAAAAATATTTCCCCCTCATGACACAAGCCAAAGGGTTGGTGGAATCGAAAGAATATATTCAAGCCAAAGCCATTTTAGACAAAATTTTAGAAGAATATCCTTCCCATGAAGATGCACGAAAGTTAAACGATAAAATTCTGTTCTCCCTACATGGCCTTGCCAAACGGGAATACACAGAAGCTATTATTGATGAAAATGTCGGGAGAGTTGATTCTGCCATTCAAAAATATAAATGGATTACTGAAAAAATACCGCAAGATGATGAATATCATCAAAAAGCAGCGCGAAAATTAAAACGCTATGAATAAAAAAATTAAGATCTCTCAACATTCTCTGCCCAACACGCTGACAAACGTGAATGAAGATGCAATCGGCATAGATGAAACCACAGGTAGTTTTATTTTATGTGATGGCATGGGCGGACCGGGCTTTGGCACGATTGCAAGTCAAATGGCCTGCGACCTGTTTCCACAATTTTCACATTCCAGTTCATTGGAAACTGAATCCACATGGCCTTTTTCAAAAAAAGAAGGCCTTTCATTAGAAGAAAATTATTTGCGCATGCTGCTTCTGAAACTCAATACCAAGGTTTTTGAACGCGCCAAGCACGATGACAAACAGGGATGGATGGGCACCAATTGCATTGCACTTCTTACACTTCCAGAAAAAGTAATTTTGGGAAGTGTTGGCAATTGCAGGGCCTATATGTTTCAAAAAGACAAACTTATTCAACTCACCCAAGATGAGTCGCTGGCAGAGCATAAAAAATGGACCCCGCTCAAAGCACAGCATAATCTCTCGCTAAATTTCTTGGGCAAAGAAGCCATGATCCCTGTGGATAAAGTTGTGGAAAGAACATTTAAGTCATTGGATTTATTTGTGTTTTTATCTTCCGGAGTTATCAACAGCCTCTCTGAAACAAAGCTCGCCACCCTCATTCAAAAAAACTTAAATAATTTCAATAGCTTAGCTAAGATTATCGTTGAAGCCGCGCATGCCACCCACCCTCAATTTGATCACAGCGCCCTTATTTTAAAGTTTTGACCACAATTTATGCAAAGGGATCTGACCCAGATGCTTGAGAAATAGGCAGTTCTGGGTATAATTAAGAATAGGTGGAACGTGAGCTCAAAATACATGATTTTAGGCCTTAATATATTCAAACCGTGAGCCGATAAGCCCTATGGAAGGGCATACCTGTGTATTGTTGTGGGGCATGTCCCAAAAAAAGGAGGAATGCATGTTTCGTTCATTACAAAATAAAAAAGGGCAAAATACGTTGGAATACGTATTGATGCTTGTGTTTGTTGTGGGGATTGTGATGGTTTTATTTTCAGTTTTTAAACCCCAATTCCAAAGTATCGTAGGCAATGTCGGAAGTAAAATTCAGGAAGCCATTGGAGCCTTAGGTGGCGGCCAATAGATTGAATCACCGCGGGCAAACCATGGTGGAATACCTGCTTTTGGTTTCGCTCGTTGCCCTCATTGCTTTAAAAGTGGGGTCTTTTGTGCGTGATATTTTTCAAGAAGCAGGGCCCCAGCTGAAAGAAAAAGTGATTGAAGAGGAACTCGAAACGGGGATTGGGTTTCGGTAGAGGAACGTATGTGGAAGAAAATTAGAAACAATAAAGGCCAAGCCTTAACAGAATTTCTGTTTGTCTTTGTGCTTTTGCTTTTTATTGTGATGGCGCATTTTCAATTGTCTCTCACCTATGTCACAGCCCACATCATGAAGTACGCAACCTTTATGGCGGCGAGAAGTGAATCTTCAACCCCGGCAACTGCCGGGCAATATATTGAAGACATGGTGGGGACTGAAACCCAAAGCAAACTCAGCTTTATTGCCACCCCGAAAGCCCCTCAAAATGGATATGTGCAACTCGACAGCATTCTTTTGAACTACGATGTCTTAAGCTACATCCCTCTTTTTGGAAATGCAGATGCGGCACGTTTGGGGGGACAGAGCACATCTCCTTTATATCGACAACCGCTGCCGCTTCAGCCGGATCAAGGAGTGTTTGACAATGAATAAGAAAGGGCAAGCGATGATTGAATTTGTAATTTTGGTTCCGATGCTGGCATTTTTTCTCATGTTTAGTTTTCAAGTTTTTAAAACCATTTATGCGGCTTCCGTTGCGCAAGAAAACGCGAAGGCTGCGCTTATGGAACAAATTAATTATCACGCCAATGGCCCAGCTGAACTTGCACAAGGAAGACAGTTGGCCCGAGATCCACAAGGTAAAGATTTTACGGCAGATCGCATTCAAACAGGTGGCATCCCTTTTTTAAGTATCGATGGACAAGCCACAGAGCCAATTTCCCAACGTTTGGGAATTTGTAGAACCATGCAGTGTGGAGAATAAATTATGGCAAACCCAAGAGCAGTTTTAATTTCACTGGTGATTGCATTACTGGCCGTGGCGTTGGTATGGTCGTTTGTAAACCAACAACGCGCTTCCATTTTAGAACTTGCAACACCGCAAAAAGTGGTGGTTGCAAACCAAGACATTCAGGCCTTAACCACCATTGACGAAACCATGCTTCGCGTGGATTCCGTTCCCAGAAGCTATATTCAACCCGGAACCTATTCCGAGATGCCAGATATTTTGGGTTTGGTCACAACTGTTCCCATCAAAAAAGGCGAACAAATTCTTCAAAACAAACTTTTATTTAAAGAATCACAAACGAAACTTTCCACACGCGTGACCAAAGGAAAACGCGCGGTTTCTATTCCTGTGAATGACATTAGTGGCGTCGCCCGGCTCATTAAACCCGGAGATCGCATCGATATTCTTTCTTCCATTGATTACGGAAGTGGCGATCGGGAAAATCGGGAGGTCAAAACCGTTTTACAAGACATTTTGGTTGTGGCCAGTGGCAGAAACATTGTGGCTTCTGTGCCTGTAGAAATTCGCAAAGACCCCATTTCTGGAAAAGAAATTAAACAAGATCTCAGACAAGAACCTTATCAAAATGTAACGATTGAAGTAAACCCCGAAGAAGCCCAAAGCATCGTGTTTTTATTAACATCCGGGGCAGGCAATATCTTTTTAGCTTTAAGAAATGCCGACGACAGATCCATTGAAAAACTCTTTACGACAGATTCCGATAAAGTCTTAGGAGAGAGAAGTAAAAAAGGTCAAAAACAAGAAATTAAAACAGAACGCCAACCCAGATGGATGGAGTTTAGAGGAACACAGATGACGCCTGTGTATTAAAAAAGATGAAAAAAATATTTACGATTTTACCCATTTCTATTGCACTTCTTTTCGGGCTTTCGAATTTTGCATGGTCACAGACAGCGCCAACCCTGCAAGAAAAAACAGTCACCATCATTTCTGGAGAAACACGAACAGAACCCCTGGGTTTTACGCCGGGGAACATCATTGTTGGAGATCCCAATGTGTGTAATTTTATTGCCCTTCGCGAAACCAAAGAAATTACACTGGTTGCAAAAAAAGCAGGCCAAACAACCATCACGGTTCAAGATCTTCAAAAAATAAACAGACTCAGGCTTAATGTGCGCGTCATTGTGTCGGATCGCGCGCGCGTTGCCAATGAACTCAGAGCCCTTTTAAAAGATGTGGAAGGTGTAGAAATTAAAATTATTGGTAAAAAAGTTTTAATCGATGGGGAAATTTTACTTCCCCAACATTTAAACAGAATTATTACTGTTTCTCAACAATATGCCGAAGGTGAAGTTGGCGTCGTTGCGTCTTTAAGCCCCTTGGCGCAAAAAATTATTGCTGAAAAAATGGAAGAAGATATTCATAAAAAAGGGTTTAAAGAAGTCAGTGTCCGCGCCATTAATCAAAGATTTTTGATTGAAGGCGGCGTTGAGTACGGCTCTGATGTTGACCCAGATAAAAATGCAAAAATTGTCATAAAAACGGCAGAAAGTTATGTGCCTCCTATTTTTATTACAGAAGCCGAGCAAAAAGGAATTTTAAAGAAACCTGCGGAAGGCTCTGGTGGGCCACCCGCGGTCGTCAACCTTCTCATTCGAAAACCCAAGCCTGCGGCTGAAGCTGCCAAAATTATTCGAATTACAGCACATTACGTAGAGCTGAATAAAAACTATGCCAAAAATTTTAGATTTAATTGGACGCCTGGTATTTCAGATGAAACCAAAATTGATGTCAAAAATGGAAGCCTCACTTCCACCATTTCTGGAACGATTTCGAGTCTGATTCCAAAGCTCGATAACGCCAAAACTCACGGCCATGCACGTGTTTTAGAAGCAAGTTCCCTGATTGTCCAAGACCAACAACAAGGTATCCTTAAAAATGCCACACAAATTCCCATTACCGTTTTGTCTGCTCAAGGGGGAGGAACTGTTCAAGGCACGGAATTTAAAGATGTGGGCCTCACCATGGAAATTAAACCCACGGTGCTTCCTGAAACCAGTCAGGTCCGCTTAGAAGTTAATTTTGATCTCCTGACGATTTTAGATTTTAACGCACAAGGGGTTCCTTCGATTTCACATAATAATGTAACAACCGTACTCATCTTAAATGCAGGCGAGAGCGCAGCACTCGGCGGATTGGTCACCAGCAATATTGCGACCAATTTTAATCGTTTGCCCGCGCATATCGCCGAACGCCAAAATATTTTATTTAATTTGTATCGTTCGAAATCGTTTCAAAATAATAAAAGTCAGTTTGTTGTGTTTATTACCCCTGAAATTTTACCTTCTGCCTCCGAAGGTGCTGAAAAACTCAAAAGAAAGTTTCGGTTAAAATAAGATGTCTTCTAAATTTGAAATTTTAGTGTATGGCGCCAAAGAAAGTGGAAAAACCACTTTGGCCAGAAATCTTGCGTTTTTGTTTGAAAACAATGAAACGGTAGAGGTTCATGAAAATGCGTCTCACTTATTAAATGCAGCCGCCATTTTGGTTCCCACCCTTTTAGAGGAAGCTGCACTCAATCAAACACAAGACCTTCTTAAAAATCTCTATGAAAAAGTTCCGAAAGAAATCGTGTACGTTATTTTAAACCAATACAACCCAAAAGAAAAAGTAAACCCGCATGAAATTAAAGAAAAATTGAAATGTAATATTTTAGGCGCGCTCCCCTACGATCCAGCCATTCTGGAAAGCGAAAAAGAAGGGGTTGCTTTTGTTCAAAAATATCCAAAATCCATCGCTGCAAAATATTTAAACCAATTGGTGCAAGTGATTGAAACCAAAAAAATTCTGGAACGAGGGTATCATGTTCAAACGGCTGGCACAGCATTGACGCAAAGCTTAAAGGCAACGGGAACAGAAGGAAGCCGTGTTTCTGAATTTCCGTCTCAAATTCCCGCGCACGATCCTAAAATAAAACTCAAACGAAATATTTTAGATCAACTCATTTCAGAACTAAATTTAAAAAAACTGGATACCGAAACCGGAAACGATCCAAAGAAAATGGCGCTGCTTCGTCAAAAAACACAACAAGCGATTTTAAGTATTATGGAACGTGACAATATTCATGTGGGAGATCGCACAGAAACCCGTGGGTTTATTAAAGACATTTTGGATGAAGCCCTCGGGCTCGGCGCTTTGGAGCGCTTGCTTGCCGATCCCGACGTCACTGAAATTATGGTGAACCGAAAAGATCAAATCTATATTGAAAAAAATGGGAAAGTCCAATTGGCCCCGCTTGCATTTACCAGCAATAAACAACTTTTAGGCGTCATCGAAAGAATTGTGGCCCCGCTGGGAAGACGGATTGATGAAAAAACACCTTACGTAGACGCCAGGCTCCCCGACGGCTCTCGGGTGCATGCCATTATTCCACCTCTGGCATTGGATGGCCCCATGATTACCATTCGAAAATTTTCCAAACGCCCTTTTATCATTCAAGATCTCATGAAGTTTGGCTCTTTAAACGATGAGATGACCGATTTTTTAAGGGCTGCCATTGAATCCAGACGAAATATTGTGGTAAGCGGGGGAACGGGCACAGGGAAAACAACGCTTTTAAATGTGCTGTCTTCTTTTATTCCTAAAAATGAACGCATTATTACGGTTGAAGATTCCGCAGAACTGCGCCTCACCCAACCGCATGTGTGCCGCCTTGAAAGTCGCCCCCCCAATATTGAAGGAAAGGGAGCCATTACCATTCGAGATTTGGTTCGAAACACCCTGCGTATGCGTCCTGATCGAATTGTGGTTGGAGAATGTAGAGATGGTGCTGCGCTAGATATGCTCCAGGCCATGAACACAGGCCACGATGGATCGATGACCACCATTCACGCCAACACCCCCAGAGATTGCTTATCCAGGCTTGAAACCTTGGTCATGATGGCAGGCATGGATTTACCTTCTCGTGCCATTCGAGAACAAATTGGTTCTGCTGTAAATTTAATTGTTCAAATTTCAAGATTTTCAGATGGGACGCGTAAAATTACACATATTAGTGAAGTTACCGGCATGAATGAAAACGTCATCACGCTTCAAGATATTTTTATTTTTAAACAAGAAGGCATTGATGCCAAACACACTGTGCTTGGAAAACATTCGTTTACAGGCAACGTTCCGCAATTCATTCAGGAGCTACACGATCGAGGCCTTCGAACGCCAAAGGGGTTCATTTCGAGTGGGATTTTAAAGAGGAGAAAGTCAGATTAACATGGAATTTACACTCTTCATTTCATATGCACTGGTTGGGCTTTTGGCCTTCATCATCGCTTTATATTCTTATGGGTGGATTGAAAACCATACGGTAGGTACCGCCAAATGGGTTTCTAAAAAAATGGATATGATGTTTATGCCTATTTCTGCCAAAGCAACTTTTCAAATTTTAATGATTGCCCCTTTTATTTTAGGGCTTTTGGTCTTTGTTCTTTTTTGGCCCCGTTTTTTTACAGGACTGCTCTTTGCCTCTGTAACCGTACTTGTCGGCTTTAAGCTTCCGATGCCTTTGATGGGCTATCTTTCGAAAAAAAGACAACTCACCATTAATACCCAACTCATCGATGGCTTAACACTGATGTCCAGCGCCCTACGCTCGGGTCAAAGTTTGGTCCAAGCCGTTCAGCACACCGCCGAAGAAATGCCAGACCCACTTTCTCAAGAAATGAATTTAATTTTATCGGAACACCGCCTGGGCCTTACCATTGAAGAAGCATTTTTAAACTTTGCCCGACGTGTGGAATCCGAAGACATTGAAATGTTTGTCACAGCCGTTGTCGTTTTAAGAGAAACCGGCGGAAACTTGGCAGAAACCTTTGATACCATCGTTCATACCATTCGAGAACGGCTCAAACTTGAAAACAAAGTCTCTGCCATGACCATGCAGGGGGTATTTCAAGGCACAATCTTAACGCTGACCCCGTTTGGGCTTGCTTTTTTTATGACCATGGTTGATCCCAAACACATGGAACCTCTTTTTACAACATGGCCTGGCTATATACTTGTTTTTATTGGGCTTTTTATGCTCTCAATTGGCGCACTCATGATTAAGAAAATTGTGACGATAAGGATATAAAGGAATTAACTCAAGGGGGGACCTAAATATGAAAACTTTAAACTACGTAATCTTAGGCGGGATATTGCTCCTATCGCACATTGCCTTTGGCCAAGGCCAAATCAATGTGCAAAACGGCAATATTAACCACTACTACCAAGATTTTTTGGTACCTGGACATGGATTTGCACTCAAAGTTGAGCGTTCTTTTAACTCCAAGTCTGGATACCTTGGGATGTTTGGACATAAATGGGGAAGTAATTTCGATATTGACTTTGAAGTGACACCCGAAGGCACGGTAGAAATTACAGAATTTGGGGGCGGGTTTAAAACAACCTTTACCCCTCAAAAATATACCAAAGCCAATATTGAAAAATTTGTAAATGATCTTTGGGAAAAAATTCCAGGCACCTCAAAAACGCCTGAGCTTAAAAAATCTCTTTTAACAGATGCTAAGCTTCGCCATAAAGTCGCAACCGAAAGAAAATTTGTTCAAGAGATTGCCGTTGGCACCCCTCTTTTTGCAAATGACAGAGGACCCGAGGAATTGAAAAAAGCCAAAACAAAAGCTGGCGAAATTCTTTGGACCCGAAGTTTTGCAGATGGCAGACAAGAAATTTTTAACGCCAAAGGCCTTTTGGTAAAAATGCAAGATCCCAACAAAAACTTTGTGCGCTTAGAGTACAATGCAAAAAATCAATTGGTGAAAGTCGTAGATACCACAGGACGCAGAATTGCATTGGAATACAACACACAAGGACTTGTCTCTGAGATTACTTCACCCTTAGGACAAAAGTGCTTGTATAAATATACCAAAGCCAAAGACCTGGAATACGCCAAAAACGCAAAGGGATATGAGTTTCACCATAAGTACAATAATAAGCACCATATGACAGAAGTGCTCTACCCTACAGGCCAAAAAGAAGCCATGAACTATGACGCAGAAGATCGCATTATTTCTCACCAAGGGCCTGAAGATATTTTAACAACCTATCGATACGACACCAAAGGCAAGCCTGAGCAATTCTTCGATGTTGTGGTTTCAAAAGAAATTGGGAAAAAACCCAATATGGTCACCACCGTTGATAAATACAGTTACGAATTTGGCACCCGAAACAATGGCTCTCAATTTACGAAAAAAATCGTAACGGTTTTAGATGGGGTAAAAACAGACACAGAGTATTCTGAATGTTGTGGCAAACCTTTATCCATTAATCGCGAAGGGAAAATCACACGCTTTGAATACTTAGATAATGGGTTACTGAAGAAAAAAGTGTCACCCAGTGGAGAAATGGTGGTCCTAACCTATGAAAATAAATTCAACAAGGTTTCGAAAGTAACGCGCACGATGCCGCAACAAAAGAAACCAGATGTCACAGACTATAAATACGATGCCAAAGGAAACCTTGCGTTTGCAAAAAATGATGTTCGGAAGATTTCTGTGCAACTCTTCTACGACACCAAAGGACGCATTCGTAAACTTGTGGACCAAAGTGGCAAAAAGATTGCCTTTGAATATAACGAGCTTGGCAAACCCACCAAGATTACCCAAGAAGGCATCGGGTCCATTATGGTGAGCTACAATGCCGCAGGGGTCATTACGAACGTAAAGAGCACCGCTGGACGTAAAATTGCCGTAGAAGTCACCTCAGCTTTCCAGAGTTTACTGGATGTGATTCGACCTGCGGGGGTCAGTTTAAACATCTAGCGGGTGACCAAAAGTTGAACAAAAAATGGACGAAATTAAAGGATTAGAAACACATGAGAAACTTAGGTAAGTATCTGAAATTAATTGGAAAATGCCAATATCCCCCTACCCAGAGGGACTTGGCACCCAGGTTGCAATACTTATAAAGTACGAATGTGTTTCGTGTAAATTGTAAGGAGGAATGTACCATGAAAAAGTTAGGATTATTGCTCGCCCTGTTTGCGGTGGTTGGATTTGCGACGCCGTCATTTTCGGAAGAAGTAAAGAAAGACAAAGCTTCTGTTGAAGAAATGACCGGCCGTGACAATGCCAGCTGCTCTGTTGTGTTTAATGGCGAAAATGACGCCAAACAAACAGTTAACGGTGAACTGACAGATTCCGATAAAACGGATACTGGCAAAGCTGTTCACGAATAAGCTGAAAAGAAGATTTTATCATAAGATAGAATCCGTGTGCCCCTTACCAAAAGAAGGTATACGGATTTTATCTTTGATACGATTATCTTTCCGATAAAAGTTCTTTGAGTTTTTCTTCTTCAGAAGCCTTGAACATTTCTTTAGGTCGCGGGGATTTTATCTTTGATGGATCCCGGGTCTCGCTACGCTCGCCCGGGATGACAAACGTATGCGTTAAATTTTCTTTAAACTCTCGAAACAACGATTTTATTTTTTTCTTTCCAATGCGCTGGTTTATTGTAAATGCCTTCCAAAGGGGTTCTCCCTTTACAGGAAGATGGGCAATCCCATACACAGCGAGTAGGATAACCCCCAATTTAAACCCTTTTCGAAGCAGCCAAAACATACTGTTAGTATACGGGAAAGCCCACGCTGTTGACAATGGCTTTGCGCCTATGGGATAAACGGCTAGATGCCTGAAATAACTCAAAATTTTGAATTGCCTCCATCTCAAGCCAAACCCGGTAGAAATGTTTTTTCTGTTACGTCCCTCACCAAAGACATTAAAAATCTCCTCGAAACAGGGTTTGATTCGGTTTGGGTCAAAGGCGAGATTTCTTCTTTTAAAAAGCCTGGCTCTGGGCACTTTTATTTTACGCTCAAAGACGAAAAATCGAACCTCAATTGTGTGATGTTTCGCTTTAAAAACCAATATTTAAAATTCGATGTCGAAGAGGGGTTGGAAGTTATTTGTGGCGGCCGCATTACGGTTTATGAGCCCAGGGGCAGCTATCAGCTTTTAATTGATCAAATGGAGCCTGTTGGGCTCGGCGCCTTACAGCTTCAATTTGAAAAGCTGAAAGAAAAGCTCTCGAAAGAAGGCTTGTTTGATGCAAAGCATAAAAAACCCATTCCCTATTTACCTCAAAAAATAGCCATTATTACGTCTCCCACAGGAGCCGCCATTCGAGACATGCTGAATGTTTTAAATAGAAGATTTTCCAATGTAGAAATTCTTTTAATCCCAGCTTCGGTGCAAGGGGACAAAGCCCCACAAGAAATTGCAAGCGCCATTCAAATTGCAAATCAAATGAATGAACACGACGTTATTTTATTGGGAAGAGGGGGCGGTTCGCTGGAAGACCTGTGGTCTTTTAATGAAGAAATTGTGGCCCGCGCTATTTTTGAATCGAAAATTCCGATTATTTCTTGCGTTGGACACGAAGTTGATTTTACGATTTCAGATTTTGTGGCCGATTTAAGAGCGCCCACCCCTTCTGCAGCAGCAGAATTGGTTGTGAAAAACAAAGTCGATCTTCAAAAGCAAGTTTTAAATCAGATGACGCATCTCAGACAGGCTTATCTTTCGCGGATTCAAAAGCTAAAACATCGTTTGTCTGAATTTTCTGGACGAATCATCGACCCCAGACGAAACCTCCAGGATTGGCGTCTGCGCATGGCGGATCTTCAAGAACGCTTAAGTTACACCCTTTTACAAAATATAAAAGACGCGAAAAACAGATTTGAACGTATTACTTCGAACTTACCTTCAGAAATAAACTATGCTTTAGAACAAAAAAGACAAAATCTTAAAAATTTAAGGTCTATTCTTTCGCAACTCAATCCCTTAACCATTTTGGAGCGCGGATATAGCATTACACATCTCAAAAATAAAATTATTCGCACCACCCAAGAAGTTCAAAAAAATGACGAAATTTCTGTTCAACTTTTTAAGGGAACATTGATTTGTACAGTGAAAGACGTTAAAGCTTAGGCGGCTTTTTCGACGGGATGGATAGAATACGGTTTCTGCCCTTCTTTTTCCTTTTCTAGGGCCGCTTCAAACACATCATCTAATGTTTTTGCAAAGATAAATTTAATTTGGGCGCGAATGTCTTTTGGAATTTCTGTCAGCATATGATGATTTTGATAAGGAATAATCACAGTTTGGATATCATTTCGAAGGGCTGCTAAAACTTTATCTCGAACACCCCCCACGGCATAAACTTTTCCAGAGAGGCTAATTTCACCGGTCATGGCAATGTCTTTTCGAACGGGGCGCTTGGTAATCATCGAAAGCATGGCTGTGGCAAGTGTTACGCCCGCCGAAGGACCATCTTTGGGAATCGCCCCTTGGGGAACATGAATATGAATTTCATGTGTTTCAAAATAATCTTCGGGAATATTAAATTCGTCTTGTTTGGACCTAAGATAGGTTAAGGCCGCCTGTGCAGACTCTTTCATCACATCGCCCAATTGGCCGGTCAGCGTAAAAGCCCTGTTTTTTGCTTTCATTTCACGGGCTTCGACAGATAAAACTTCTCCACCATAAGGCGTCCAGGCCAACCCGGTCGCTATTCCAATTTCATTTTTTTCTTGTTTCTCTTCATCTCGAAAATATTTCATAATGCCCAAGTAATTTGGCACATTTTTGTCTGTAATTTGGATGGTTCCTGTATAGCCCTCAGAGACCTGTCTAGCCACTTTTCTGCAAACGCCCGCAATTTCTCTTTCTAAATTTCGAAGTCCGGCTTCTTGGGTATAATTATGAATAATTTTTTGAATGCCCGAATCTGCGAATTCAACAGTACCGGGTTTTAAACCATTGTGTTCCATTTGTTTGGGCACCAAAAACTTTTGAGCAATTTTTATTTTTTCATGTGCCGTATAGCCTGGAATTTGAATCACTTCCATCCGGTCTTTTAATGCAGGTGGAATGGGATCTGTTAAATTGGCGGTTGCAATAAATAAAACTTTTGAAAGATTAAAATGCACATTTAAATAATGATCTGTAAATGTATTATTTTGTTCTGGATCCAAAACTTCTAAGAGGGCGGAAGAGGGGTCACCCCGAAAATCGGCACCCAGTTTATCCACTTCATCCAGCATAAAGATTGGATTATTGGTTTGAACTTGTTTGAGGCCTTGAATAATTTTTCCTGGCATGGCCCCTACATAGGTACGCCTGTGTCCTCGAATTTCAGCTTCATCTCGAACTCCCCCTAAAGAGATGCGATGAAATTTTCGTCCCATGGCTCTTGCAATTGATTTTCCAAGAGACGTTTTTCCCACCCCGGGCGGCCCCACAAAACATAAAATAGGACCCGCAATATGTTCTTTAATTTTTCGAACCGCTAAAAATTCTAAAATTCTTTCTTTAATTTTTTCTAATCCATAGTGATCTTCATCCAAGACTTCTTTCGCCTTTTTTAAATCGATAGCATCTTCGGTATGCTTGCTCCAAGGCACATCACACAACCATTCTAAGTAATTTCGAACTACGGTGGATTCCGAAGAATCTGGATGCATGCGTTCCAAGCGATCTGCTTGTTTTAAGGCTTCTTTTTTAACGTCTTGTGGCATTCCTGCAG
>Ga0155199_1081_pt2 | contig 20573 bp, 22 predicted proteins | sample RifCSPhighO2_02_FD_106167 | JGI IMG/M metagenome (GOLD analysis project Ga0155199, IMG submission 106167) | Deltaproteobacteria bacterium RIFCSPHIGHO2_02_FULL_40_11
ATAAAATTATTGATTTAAAACCAAAGGCCGTCCATCGCCCTGAAACACAACGCTGGCATTGGCCAAGTTCACGCTTTGTGGGCGGGGTCGGTGCATTGCTTGCCGTTGTTTTAAGTGTTGTGATTTGGTTTAGAAATATGCCGCAAAAAGGACCTGCAGATTCTTCAGTTGAGGATTTTCCGACTTCAGATCTACCGGTTGTAGATCCCAAGCTCAAAGAGCTTTCGGAAACATTTCAACAATATCATGTTTATTTGTATCAGGGCGAGCTTGAAGAAAAAGCCGGAAATCTCCAGGCTGCAATGGCCTTGTATCGAAAGGCCATCCAGTCGAAAGCCAGCGATTTAAAAGCGCAAATTCGCTTAACAGCTTTACAGTTACACCTGGAGAAAGATTTTGAAAAGGTGCGTCTCGATTTTCTTAAAATTTTATCGGAACAAGATATTCAAACCATTGAAGTGTGTGAAATTAATAATTATTTAGGGCTGATTGAGCTTCAGAAAGAAAAATATGCGGCTGCACGAATTTATTTTGAAAGGGCCATTCAAAAACAAGCTGGCTTTGCGCCCGCTCATTTTAATTTGGGGTATGCCTATTTCTTTTTAAAACAGTATTACAATGCCAGACGTCACTTTGACCAAGCGGTGGAATTGCAACCCAATATGCCCAGTATTTATTTGTATTTGGGAAGAACGTTGCAGAAGCTCGATAAAAATGTTGAAGCGATTCGAGAATATGAAAATGCAAATCGTATTAATCCCAATTTGCATTTACCTTATTTATATTTAAGCCTTTTATATTTTAACCTCGGGAAGCGTGAGCAATCTTTTCAATATTTAAAACAAATGATTCGTTTGGATCCAGATTACACGCGTCATATTTATCAAGATGCAAAGTACTATCAAGAGCCCTTAAGTTACGATTTTATTTTAAAAACGTACGCCATTATTTTAAAAGAAAAAAAGCAAGATGCGGGTGTGGTGAGTGGTCTGGGGCTTTTGTATTTTTTAAGTGGTCAAAAACAAGAAGGGATCAATTTGGTTAAAAAATCGCTGAAGCTCAATGATCAAGATGCCGTTACCCATACCATTTATGGATATATGCTTCAACAGATGGGGGACTTAGAGGGAGCCATGCAGCATTTAAAAACGGCGCTTCGGCATGAATATCAAAATAGTTTAACGCATGTTTTGCTTTCTGAAATTTATATTCGCCTGGGGCAGTATCAAGAAGCGGTAGAGCATTGCAGAAAAGTTTTTAGTTATGATCCCTATTATGTGCGTGCCTATGAGGTTTTGGGTAGAAGCCTGGTTCAGCTCGATCGGGTTTCAGAGGCGGTAAAGGCGTTTACCAAAGCCTTGGAATACGACCCCAATTATATGCCTGCAAAAAAAATGTTACTCATGTACTCGCAATAAAATGAAAGTACTTGTTTTAGGAAGTGGTGGTCGTGAACATGCCCTGTGTTGGAAAATAGCGCAAAGCAAAAAAGGTGTGCAGGTTTTTTGTGCCCCCGGGAATGGCGGAACAGCGCAAATCGCTACCTCTATCGACTTAGATATTTTAAATCCAAAACAAGTCATTCAGTTTGTAAAAGAAAATAAAATTGATTGGACGATTGTCGGACCAGAAGCGCCGTTGGCAAGTGGTATTGTAGATGCCTTTGAAGCAGAAAATCTTAAAATTTTTGGTCCCAATCGAAAGGCTTCTCAATTAGAAGCGAGTAAGGTCTTTTCCAAAAAACTACTTCAGAAGTATAAAATTTCAACGGCATCGGCGCAGTTTTTTACAGATCCTCAACTTGCGAAAGCTTATTTGAAAACAAAAAACATCTATCCCATTGTGATGAAGGCAGATGGATTGGCGCAAGGGAAGGGCGTTCATATTTGTCAGTCAAAACAGGAAGCCTTCCAGGCTCTCGAAGACTTCATGGTGATCAAAAAGTTTGGAGATGCGGGATCTGAAATTGTGATTGAAGATTTTTTGGATGGCGAAGAGGTTTCTTTCTTAGGATTTACAGATGGGCATACGTTTTTACCCATGCCGGCTGCGCAGGATCATAAAAGGGCTTTCGATAACGATCAGGGAGAAAATACAGGGGGAATGGGTGCTTATGCGCCCGTTCCTTGGTTTGATTTGGTCTGGCAAGAAAAAATTCAATCTCAAATTACGAAACCGCTTTTAGAAGCTTTCAAAAAAGAAGATATTCATTATCGAGGAATTCTCTATATTGGACTTTTAATTTCAAAGAATATTCCCTATGTTTTAGAATTTAATGTTCGGTTTGGAGATCCAGAAGCGCAAGTGCTCTTATTAAAGTTAAAAACAGATTTTATGGATATTGTGGAATGGACGCACGCAGGCCATTTATCTGATCTTAAAATTGATTGGGATCCGAGCCCCACTGTGGGCGTTGTTATGGCCTCAGGTGGCTATCCTGGAAGGTATGAAAAAGGATTTGAAATTTTTGGGTTAGAGACAATCGAAGCAAAAAAAGATGTCATTGTTTTTCAAGCAGGGAGCATGTTAAAAGGAGATAAGCTTGTCACCCATGGGGGGCGGGTTTTATGTGTAACGGCGAAAGCAAAAACATATGAAGAAGCCATTCAAAAAGCGTATCAAACGGTTCAAAAAATTAAGTTTCAAAACATGCAATACAGATCAGATATAGGATATCGTTTATGGCAAAACAAAAAGTAGCGGTTTTAGTGGGAAGTGATTCCGACTTAGATGTGATTCGGCATACAGAAAGCGTATTCAAAACCTTTCAGGTGCCGTATGAAATCCATATTTTTTCTGCGCATCGAACGCCTCAAAAAACATTAGATTTTGCCCAAAAGGCAAAAGATCGAGGCTTTCAAGTGATTATTGCAGCTGCGGGCATGTCTGCCCATTTGGCAGGCGTGGTTGCAGCCCATACCACCTTACCTGTGATTGGGGTTCCCTTAGAAGGAAAGTTGGAAGGGTTAGATGCGCTTTTATCAACCGTTCAAATGCCAAAAGGTATTCCCGTGGCGACGGTGGCGCTTGGCAAAACCGGCGCACATAATGCTGCTCTTTTAGCCATTGAAATTTTGGCACTTTCAAACCACGCATTAGATGTAAAATTAAAAAACCATCGCAAAAAAATGACAAAAGAAGTTTTAGAAAAAGACAAACGGTTACAAAAACGAAAATGAGCACGAATTTTGAACCAGTGATTCAAGCGTTGGAAAGCGGGGGCATCATTGCTTACCCCACGGAAACTGTGTATGGCCTGGGGTGCGATCCTTTTCAGCGGACTTCCATTGAAAAAATTTTTGAATTAAAACAAAGGCCCTTGGCGCAAACTCCTTTAATTTTAATTCCAGATGTAGGATGGCTTGAAAAATTATGTAAAAATATTGATCCTCTGACCGCAAAATTGGTTGACCATTTTTGGCCAGGACCGCTTACCCTGATTTTTCAGGCTTCTAAAGAGATGCCGCCTTGGCTGATTCGAGACGATGAAACGTTGGCGGTTCGACATTCTTCCCATCCGTGGGTAGAGGTTTTTATGAAGGCGTATCAAAAACCGCTGATTTCAACGAGTGCCAATTTGTCGGGGCAGGAACCTTCGCTTACGATTGAATCTGTGAAACAGGTCTTTGGAGATAAAGTGGATCTGTACATTGATGGGGGAGAACTCCGCCAAAATAAAAGTTCTTCGATTGTTATGATCCAAGAGGGAAAGTTGAAAGTGCTTCGCCCAGGCGGCGTGAGTGTAAATGAAATAAATCAGGTATTATATGGTGAGCGTTCATCCTTTTAAAGCCCTTCATTATCATCCGAAACATGTGACTTTAAAAAAAGTCTGTGTGCCGCCCTATGATGTGATTTCAAACGACGAGAAGAAAAAATTTTTAAAACAAAGTCCTTATAATTTTTCAAGAATTATCTTGGGAAAAGATAAAACAGGCTACAAGACAGCTTCACGCCGGTTTCAATCGTGGCAAGATAGGCATATTTTAATTCAAGATGAAAAAGAGGGATTTTATTTTTGGGAACAGACATTTTTGTTTCAAGGTAAAAAAGTTGTCAGATCTGGACTCATGTGTGGTGTGTCTTTACATGATTTTTTTAAAGGGGGAATTCGCCCGCATGAAAACACATTTGAAGCTCCAAAATCAGATCGCATGGAAATTTTAAAGGCCTGTCAGGCCAATTTAACCCCTATTTTTATGATGTATGATGATCCTAAAAAGGTTATTGAAAAAAAGATTCTTCCCAGGCTTGAAAGTCCTGTGCTTCGCATGACAGATGCTTTTGGCGTCAAGCATCGCATTTGGAAAATTGAAGCGCTAGATCAAAAACAGGAGATCCAAAAAGTTTTATCTCAAAAGAATTTATATATTTTAGATGGGCATCATCGGTTTGCGACGGCTTTAAAGTATTATACGCAGCATAAAAAACAAAATTCTGCGCATGCTGTTATGAGTTTTATTACCAATCTTTGTTCACCCGGGCTGAAAGTATATGCGATTGATCGCATTTTACCTTTTGACCAAGATTTTTCAAAAGGAGCCTATCTTAAAAAATTGCAAAACGAGTTTAAAATTCAACAATCCAAAAAAAGGGTTCAACCTGGAATTCGAAAATGGGTCATCCGTTTTTCAAAAGATCCCATTTTTTATGTTTTAAAACCTAAAAATTTAAAAAAAATAATGGCTTCAATTTCAAACCCCAAAGTGATACGAGATTTAGATGTTGCAATCCTTCATGAGAAAATTATTCCATCTAAGATTCAATCAAACTTAAAATATTTAAGAGGGATGCCGGAATATCGAAAGCGACTGTTTAAAGAGGTCTCTCGGGGACAGCATTCAGCCATTTGGATGTGTGCGGCACCTAATTTAAAGCAATTGAAAGCAGTGTCCGATGCCGCATTAGTGATGCCTGCGAAAAGTACTTATTTTTATCCAAAGCTACTCTCTGGCCTTTTAATTCGCCCATTTAATGAAGTTTGATCGATATCCCAAAGATCACAGATTTTTCGCCCACGCGATTTAAGTTATTGCTATTAATGATGTGAAAATTCATGGAATCATTAATTTTTGTTTTCAGTGCACCATCAATTTTTTGAAGAAGCATGTCATAATGAACTTGGCTTTTGACATTGGGTGTCAATCCCTGTTCTAGGAACAAACTGGGAGCTTGATCTTGCGTATTATAAGCCAGGTGAATGGAATCGATCACAAGATTTTGAATTTCAAGTTTGGGTTCAAGGGGATGGGGTTCAACATTCATGGCGATGGATCTTTCACCTTCTGAAATGCGAAGATTTTTTGTAATGTCTTTGGCATGTTCAGCCAATTGTAAAATGCGATCGAATGCAGAGCCTTCCAATGCTTCTTGGGCACGTTCTTTCAGTTGATCGCGAATATTTGTAATAACAATATCAGACACATTTTTACTAAAAGCTTCGATGAGTTCATATTCGCGTTGTTGATTGCTGAGGCCATGTCCTGGGAGAACGCCCAGTGTTAAAAGTTTAAAGCGTTCATTTTCCCTGCGAAGAGATTCGCGAAACTGTGGGTTGTGAAGCGTGTTCATTAAGACCGCAATCGGGGTTTCGGGTTGTTTGCTCCCGGGAGGAACCGCTGTAAAGGCCGCATCGCCTTGATATTGTGCCTGGGCCTGGATGGATCCTTGAAACAAAAATACAACACAGAGGACAATCATCCCCAAAAAACTACCTATATATACGGACTTCTTCATCGTAATGGGGCATTCACCCCTACCTTTATAAATTGCAAGGAACGCGCCAGATCCAAGGCAGCAAGGGCCTTGTAAATACTTAAAATGACTTAGGAAATAAGGTTAAAAAGAGATGAGAACTTCATGAAATACCCATAGATGCACACAAAGTAATCACTTTATGTGGGCATGCGTGAAAAACAAAAAATAATGAAATAATTCAGGTACTTAGCATGTATTTAAGGGCTATACGTTTTGATTGTCCTAAACATCTTTTTTTAGGCACGCTTCTATGTAGATTGACGGGCACTGGATTTGTGTAAGCTTCAGAACCGGCAGGTCAGTTGGGTTAGAAAAAGTTGTATTTAATTTCCATCAAAAAGCGGTGATCTTTGGCATTTTCAAAAGAATAAATATTTTCAAGTTTAAAAACAAAATCTTGATTGAGGGCTTTTTCAAAATTAGCACCCATGGTTTTTTCTTCTGTTTGATACGAAAGGTTGGTTTCAATTTGGCTTCCCATCATGTTTTCAATCGACAAAATGGGTTTTACATAAGATGTTCCAACATTTAATTTAGGGCTGAGATGGTTCGATGCGCGGTCGTCAGATTCAACGGTTAATGTAGGGGGTGCTTTTGGGGTTTTGTTGGCAGCTTGAGTACTTGGAAGAAGTGCCATTTTGAGATTATCTTTAAAATAATCGCGTACAACGTCTATAATATTGTTCATGGTTTCTTTGCCTTTTTCTGTGTCTGTGTGTTCTGCTTGTAGACCAGATGACATGGAAAGGTTTTTAAGCTCTAGGTTATTGTGTAAACGTAAATTTGTAGAGAGTGTAGAGGGGTGATAAGGCCGAAAGACATTTTGATATAAGAGTTCAATGTGGGTACGGTTTATCTCCGATTTTTGAGCAAAATTTGTAATATTGAGGGCTTTAGACTTTGCCTGTAAAGGCGCACTCATACAAAAACACAAGGCGATAATGCTTAAAAATATGTGTTTTTGATTTTTCATGATACAGCCTGAAATAGAATGCAAGACCGGTGCCATTTTTTCCCCTCTCAAGTATAGTTTAAGTGCCTTAAATGATTCAAGAATTTTAATTACGTTTTTCCCATTTGAGGCCAAATTTTCATAAATATTGCCAATTTTTGTCAAAGTGTCACTCTAAAGGGGGTATCGGTAGCGGACGCATATTTCTTAAGCATTGGGGTCAGACCCCGATGCATAAAGTTTGAGCTTTATATCTTTGAGGTGAACGCCAAAAGACGTTTTAATTTTGTCGATCAGTTGGGGTTTTATAAATTGGAGTTGGGTCATCCATGTTGATTGAGACACCTCAAGGGTGAGGAGACCATTTTTAAGGTGTTTGGGACTACATTTTTTGGCCAGTTGGGGTCCAACAATGGTTTCCCAGTGTGTCCAAATTTTGTATTCCTGAAGCTTGGTATCCCATCCACGTTGCTTTAAAAATTGTTCCAAAAAAGAATCAATCGAAACGGGGATACTTTTAAGAGGCCTTCTTTTCATTTTCTTCTGTGAAATAAACTTCGCCGGCTGCAATTTCTCGAAGTGCCAAGACTGCAGGTTTATTTTCTACCTCGTCAATGAGGGATTGTGCCCCTTTGAGCAATTGTCTTGTTCGTTCAGCAGCCAAAATAACGAGTGAAAAACGATTATCAACTTGAGTTAAACAATCTTCAACCGTAACGCGTGCCATAGTGTACCTCCGAGGTTTCTTTTATCAAAGCGTTCTTAGAAAAGCAACCTTTCATAAATCAAAGATTGCGATGGGTCCCTTTCGTATGGTAGGTTTTTGCATATGAAACGTCGGCTCTTTTGTATTTCAATGCTTGGTTTCTTTTTCATGCAGTGCAGCTACCATTTTTATGCCGTTAAAGATGAACTTCCAGGCGGTGTTCGAAAAGTTGCTATTCCAACCTTTGAAAATAATACACATGAAGCTGGCATTGAAACGGTTTTTACGTCTGCATTACGTACGGAATTTTATAAAAGTAAAACCATTCAAGTTGTGGAAAAAGAAGCAGCGGATGGGATTATTATTGGGCGTATTCGATCCATTGGATTTCAGCCTACAGCGCATTCTGAAAGAACCTTTGGGGGGCGAGACACCAAGATCTTGGCCTTGGAGTATGATGTAAATGTTTCTGCAGAAATCACATTGATTCGAAGATCGGATCAGAAAGTTGTTTGGACGCGCACATTAAGTGATGCCAGGCGGTATCAATCGACAGAAGACCTACTGCAAAATGAAACACGTCAAAGGGAAGCGTATGCAAAAGTGGCCGCTTATTTAATGGAACAAGCCCACGATACCCTGTTTGAAGATTTTTAATCCATGGCTAAATCTCCTTTAGATGCTTTAGTTTCTTCCTTAAATTATACGATCGAACCTTTTTATTACCTTGTGGATGAGACTTCTTTTTTTTCAAAGCATTTTGTAGAGCAACTCAAAATAAAATTTTTAGGGAAAGTAACATCTGAAAACTATGTTATTCGCTATGCAGGTGATTTAGATATCGATACATTTTCAGATGGGATTCAAAACCTTTCTTTGTTTTCCTCCAAAAAATTGATCGTTGTAAAAGATGCCGACCGACTTTTAGAAGCAAAGTCTAAAAAAATTTCAGAACTCTTGAAATCGAAAATTCAAGATCATTGTTTTGTATTTGTGTCTTTAAAAAAAGCAAAGCATGGGGTGTATAAGTTTTGTCAAAAACAAAAAAAGATGTGGGTTTTTAAAAAACCGTATGACTCTGAAATACAAGCTTGGATTCAGTGGATGGCAAAACGCCAAAGAAAAACAATTGATCCTATGGCTCGGCAACTTCTTTTTGAAAAGGTGGGAGCCGAGTTAAATATTCTGGAGAACGAAATTGAAAAACTATCTCTTTTTGTGGGGCAAAATCAATCTGGCATTCGGGCAGAAGATGTCGAAGCTTTACTCTATGTTTCACGGGCGAAAAGTATTTTTGAGCTGACAGATGCATTGGGAAAAAAAGATAAAGCAAAGGCGCTTTTCATTTTAGAAAGTATCTTACAAAGTGGTGAGCCTGAAATTTTTGTTTTTACGATGCTGGTCCGGCACTTAAGAAATCTTTGGAAGGCAAAAGAGTGGCAAAGACAAAAGCCAGATGTTGAAATTCAAAGGCAACTGGGGATTCATCCTTATTTTTGGAATCAGTTTTGTACACAGTTACAAGGTTGGAAAAAAACAAAATTTGAACCCATTTGGAAAAAAGTGTCTCAAATCGACCAATCCTTAAAATCACAAGCCATCGATCGAAGATCTATTTTAACGGGATTTGTGGGTGAGCTTACAAACTAGCGACTTTTGAAGCGAGATTTGAAATTTTTCGACTGCCTGTGCTGCGATGTAAGATACTGTGTTTAACCGCTTTATCAATGACAGAGGTTGCATGCTGAAGAGCAGCTTCTGCAATCTTTTTATCTTTTTTTTCAATGGATTCCTGGGCAGCTTTGATTGCAGATTTTAAAGTAGACTTTAAGATCCGATTTCTAGCTCTGCGCTTGTGGTTTTGCCTAAGTCGTTTAATTGCTGATTTATGATTTGCCATAGGGGCAATACCTATCATGGTGGAGTGTTTGGCGTCAAATAAAAAGTGCTGCAACTAGGTTTTAGAGATTCATAATTATAATAGAGAAGCCTTGTCGTATTCAGTGTAAAGTGCTGCAAATAAGTTTTAGAGATGATTATGAAAAAATAAAAAGTAGAGGGGAGGCCCCCCGTATGTTCTTGGAGTGGGAGGATCTACACCGGGCGGAGGGGCCCACAACAAGAACATACGGGGGGCCTCCCCTCCAGGTTACTCAATTTTGTTTGAAAATCCCTAAAACTTAAATTCTTCGCTAATTTTGTCCCACACTTCTGCAAGCTCTTCATCGGAAAGCTCTTCAAGTGTTTTCCCATTCACTTTCACGCGATGGATGTCTTCGTTGCGAAGCGTTGCGGTTCCGTTTAAGGGATTGGTTGTGGCCAAATTCCAGTTAAACATCACAAAATATCCGTGATTTTGTTTATTGGCATCGGTTGGGACTTTGGTAATAAACCCAATGTCTCGTCCCGAATTGTCTGTAATGGGAAGTGTGAGTTCAACATCATCTCCTTTATCGGTTGGGATAAAAAGAGCTGCCACTTCTACACCCAAGTAAAATGTGACGTTATGCCATTTTTCAACATTGATCGCCACATGCGGCAATTTTCCTTCTGGAACATTGGGAAGCGCACGTCCACCGGGAAGTGTAGCAGGGTCTCTAAGTCTAAAGTTCGGATTGTCAAAAGCAGATCTTGGAACGGTTAAAACAACTTCGCCGGGTTTATCTTTTGTTGTTGGATTAATTTGTAAAAAGGCACCTTCCAAATCTGGAATGGGAATTGTAGCTGTAACAGTCACTTCTTGTTTATTTAAAGGAATAGTGAGTGTGACTGGATCTCCAAACGTGAGTGTGACATTTGGGAGTTTTACTTTTGGGTTTAGAAATTGGCATTTTGCAGCCATCCCGAAAAGTACGACAAGGGTAATAAAAGATAAATTTTTTATGGATTTTTTTGACATCTGAAACCTCCTATAAGAATGGTTTTTTTTATGCGTAGATACCAAATACGCGTAGCTAAGCATCCTAAATTCGTACCAAAGTGTCAAGCGAAACAACGTGGTCCATTGCTTGCGAACAGAGAGGTTGTGAGGTAAAAGAAAAGGGTTTTTTTGAATCTCCCCTTAAAAATAGATTAGGAAATTTGTATTGATGCGGCCGCTTCTTTTTATACTGTATTTTTCGCTTGTAAGTATGCCTGCTTTATACGCAAATGCTTGCGAAACGCTGCTGGACGCGCCTGGGGCTGTCATCCTGAACGCCGAGCCTGTCATCCTGAGCCCGCAGGGCGAAGGATCTCATACGTCATCTTTCATCACTTATCTTTCCCGTCTTCTAGATGCACGGCTGATTGGAGATGAGCACTTAGTGAGGTTTTCCGAAGGCTTAGAGGATGGAAAGGTCGTGAATCCCATTTCTGAAGTCGAAGCCACTGACTTTAAACTTTCAGTTCAAAGATCGGGGCTGGAATATCTGATTCAATCTGGCGGATTCGATTCTGATGTTCTTTTATATTGGGCCAGAGAAAAACTTTTTGAAAGGGGTGTGGTCCGCGTGCAAAGAAAAGAAGTGCATACAAAAACACAAATACCCATTCAACTCATGGAATTTCAAGAAATTCCAGCAGGTGAATTTTGGATGGGGGAAGAAGGGAAAAAAAGAAAAGTTAGGATTGAAAAACCCTATGAAATGGCACGGTTTCAACTCACCCAATGGCAATGGACAAAAGTTGTGGGTGAAAACCCATCAGAATTTATCTATGGCCCAGAATCCATTGAAGTTGAAATTGATGGCAAAAAAATAAGAATGCAACCCAATCATCCTGTTGAAAAAATCGCTTGGGATGATGTTCATGATTTATTTTTACCGAAACTGAATGCACTTTCAAACAAAGATGATTCTCTCATTTATGAAGTGATTCCAGATCACATACAAGGTGCTCTGTATGATTTACCCACCGAAGAGCAGTGGGAAAGGGCTGCAAGGGCTGGGACAGATACGGTGTATTCCTTTGGAGACGATGAAGCAGAGCTACCAAAATACGCATGGTTTAGTAAAAATGCAAATGGTTCAACTCATGTTGTGGGATTAAAATTACCAAATGCTTTTGGCCTTTTTGATATGCATGGCAATGTACAGGAATGGGTGAAAGATAAATCTGGTTCTGACCACGTTGTCCGCGGCGGGGGTTGGCACCTCAATGCAAAGCCGCTGCGTTCTGCTGGTCGCGGCAGCTGGGGGGCCGATTCCTGCGGCAACTATGTTGGGTTCCGCCCTCTGAGGACAAATCCATGAGGCTTGGCTTTTTTTATTGATTTAGGTCTATGTTTCTTAGAAAGTAGCATATATGAATAAAGATGTAAGATGGAAAGAGCGTTTTCAGAATTTTGAAAAAGCCTTTAAAGATTTAGAGGCTACGATAAAATTGAAAAACCCATCGAAGGCTGAACGTGCAGGTTTGATTCAATTTTTTGAAATGACTTTTGAATTATCGTGGAAGACGATTAAAGATTATTTGGAGGCTCAGGGATATCAAGTAAATGGGCCTCGAGAAGCACTCAAGCAAGCATTTCAAATACATTTATTGGAAGAAGGGCATCTTTGGATGAAAGCGCTTGAAGATCGAAATTTAACGACACATACATATGATGAAGCAATCAGCCAGAAAATCGAAAGTCTTATTCGGGATAAATATTATTTAATTCTAAAAAATCTTTATCTTTCTTTAAAGAAAAAAGCGCAATGAATATAGGGTTAACCAAAGAAGATCTCGACGAAATTATTTATATTTTCAAGAAATTTCCAAATGTTGAATCTGTTGTTTTATATGGTTCTCGCGCAATGGGGAACTTTAAAAAAGGCTCGGACGTAGATTTGGCTCTAAAAGGAGCGATTGATTTTTCTAGTTTATCAAGCATCAATGCGCATTTGAATGAAGGTATTCCTTTGCCCTACTTTTTTGATATTTTAATTTACAACAATATTAAGAATGAATCTCTGAAAGAACACATTGATCGGTATGGAAAGGTTATCTATGAGAAAGAGAAAAATTGAAAAAACCCTTTCAAGAAAGTCGTTTTTGCAACGACTCGACTTGAATTTCATTTTTTTGAAGGTGTTCAATGGCATCAATGCCCGCACGGGCGGCGGAAAGAACGGTAAAATAAGGAATATTTTTAAGAAGCGACGTTCTACGAATGCTGTAGGAATCTGAAATTTCTTTTTCGCCAAAGGTGGTGTTAATCACCAAATCAATTTCATTGTTTTTAAGAGCGTCGACGGTGTGGGGGCGGCCTTCAAATACTTTTTTAATTTTTCTGGAAGGAATCCCTTTTTCTTGGAGGAAAAAATGGGTGCCCCGTGTTGTCATTAAGCTAAATCCAAGCTGAACCAATTTTTTTGCCAAAGGATATAAAGGTTCTTTATCCGAATCTTTTACGCTTAAAAACGCCGTGCCTTTTAAAGGAAGCTTAGATCCGGTTGCCATATAGGCTTTTGCAAAGGCCATGGCAAAGGTGTCGTCACTTCCCATGACTTCACCTGTCGATTTCATCTCAGGGCCCAAAAGTACATCGCATCCGGGAAATCGAATAAAAGGAAAGACCACTTCTTTCACCGATATTTTTTTGGCTTTAGCTTCTCCGGTATATCCTAATTCTTTGAGTGTTTTACCCACCATCACCAAGGCCGCGATTTTTGCAAGTGCAACACCTGTGGCTTTGCTGGCAAATGGAACGGTTCTTGAGGCTCTGGGATTTACTTCTAAGACATAAAGCTTCTCATCTTGAAATGCATATTGTACGTTCATGGGGCCTCTCACTTCTAATGCAAAGGCCAGTTTTTTTGTTGTTTCTTTTAAGAGATCAATTTGTTCTAAAGTGAGTGTATAGGGCGGGAGCGAACAGGTAGAATCTCCCGAATGAATCCCCGCTTCTTCAATATGTTCCATGACGCCGCCAATAAAAACATCTTTTCCATCACAAATGGCCTCCACATCGACTTCTTTGGCATTTTGAAGAAATTCATCAATTAAAAGGGGAGCATCATGTTCTGAAATTTGAAAAGCTTTTTTGGAAAATTCAATTAAAGAGGTTTCGTTATAAACAATTTCCATGGCCCTTCCGCCCAAGACATAAGACGGGCGTACCAAAACAGGGTATCCAATTTTTGTGGCGACAGATTTGGCTTCTTCAATGGTTTTTGCAAAACCATTTTTGGGTTGGTTTAAGTCAAGTTTTTGAATGAGGGCTCCAAATTCTTCCCGGTTTTCTGCAAGATGGATGGATGCGGGCGAAGTCCCAATGATTGGAATGCCATGTGATTCGAGCGCCCGGCACAGTTTCAGTGGGGTTTGTCCGCCAAATTGTACGATCACACCCTCTGGTTTTTCTGTATCGCAAATGGATAAAATACTTTCTACAGTTAAGGGTTCAAAATAAAGTTTATCGGAGATATCATAATCTGTGCTGACGGTTTCAGGGTTGCAATTTACCATAATGGTTTCAAACCCAGCTTCTTTGAGACTTAAGCTCGCATGTACACAGCAGTAATCAAATTCAATGCCTTGTCCAATTCGGTTGGGCCCACCGCCTAAGATCATGATTTTCTTTTTGGGGAGATTCCCGCCTTCGCGGGAATGACAATGCGTTTCATCTTCCTGATCATACGAAGAGTAATAATAAGGCGTATAAGCTTCAAACTCTGCGGCACAGGTATCTACGGTTTTATACGTCGGCAAGATCTTCCATTCTAAACGTAAGGTTCGGATGTCTTCTTCTTTGAGGCCTCTTAACTCTGCCAGTCTGTAATCCGAAAATCCCATGGCTTTGGCCTGTTTTAAAAGGTCAGGTGTTACGTCTTTGGCTTGCACAATTTGAGATTCCAAGGCCAAAATTTCTTCAATTTGCGATAAAAACCAGGGATCAATTTGGGTAAGACGACGAATGTGCTCGAGTGTCATTTGATAACGAAAGGCCTCGGCAATATACCAAATGCGATCTTGATTGGGGCGCTTTAAGTGTTCTTCAATGCAAGAAATTGGGTCTGGATCATCTGCTTTGACTATTTTTTGAAATCCTCTTCGGTTGATTTCCAAAGAGCAAAGCGCTTTTTGCAAAGACTCTTTAAAAGTTCGCCCCATGGCCATGGCTTCGCCCACAGATTTCATTTGCGTGGTGAGCGTATCATTTGCTTTTGGAAATTTTTCAAATGTAAATCGGGGTATTTTTGTAACGACATAATCCAGCGCAGGCTCAAAACAAGCAGGCGTTTCTTTGGTAATATCATTTTGAATTTCATCGAGCGTATAACCAATGGCCAATTTCGCAGCAATTTTTGCAATGGGGAATCCTGTTGCTTTCGATGCCAAAGCAGAGCTCCTGGAAACCCTGGGGTTCATTTCAATGACAACTTGTTCGCCCGTTTTGGGGTGCACTGCAAATTGAATATTGGATCCGCCTGTTTCTACGCCCATTTCACGAATAATTTTTTTCGCTGCATCTCTCATTTTTTGATATTCTTTATCGGTCAGCGTTTGCGCAGGGGCGACGGTAATACTATCTCCCGTATGAATGCCCATGGGGTCTAGGTTTTCAATCGAACAAATAATGACGACATTATCTTTTTGGTCGCGCATGACTTCAAGTTCAAACTCTTTCCAGCCTAAAACAGATTGTTCGATGAGCACTTGCCTTACAGGAGAGGCAGAGAGCGCATTTTCGCAGGCTTCTTCAAATTCTTCGATGTTATACGCAATACTTCCCCCATGTCCGCCCAGGGTGTAGGAAGGACGTAAAATAACAGGAAATCCAATGTCGCAAATCCCTGATTTAGCTTCCTCCCAGGATGAGATGGTTTCACTTTTAGGCACTTTAAGCCCAATTTTTTCCATGGCCGTTTTAAACTGATGTCGGTCTTCTGCCTTTTGAATGGTTGTAAGACTCGCCCCTAAAAGATGGACGTTGTACTTTTCTAAGATACCCCTTTCAGCAACATCTTTGGCAAGATTCAGCGCTGTTTGTCCGCCGAGTGTGGGAAGCAGCGCATCGGGTTTTTCAATTGAGATAATTTTTTCAACCACTTCCGGCGTTAAGGGTTCAATATACGTATGTTGTGCAAAGTCCGGATCGGTCATGATCGTGGCTGGATTTGAGTTTAAAAGTACCGTTTCAAATCCTTCTTCTTTTAAAACTTTACAGGCTTGTACCCCAGAATAATCAAATTCACAGGCTTGCCCAATCACAATGGGGCCTGCGCCAAGAATCATAATTTTATGAATGTCATTTCTTTTCGGCATGTTTTTGAAACTCTTCTAGGCAATAGATTTGCGTGGGGGCCACATAAGGATAGCGGTCTAATTTTAATCTTAATCTTCGAAACTGCGAAAGCGTTTTTAAAAGAATTTTGTATTCCAGACCCCGAATTTTTTTCATTTCTTTTTGGATAAATTTCTGACATTCGGCAGGATGCACAAAAAACATTTTTGTAAATGCCCATTCATTTTTATACGGGACCAGAATGGCTTCAAAAATTTCATTTTTGGTGAAAGCGGCCGCAGGAATATAGCTTTCAATTTTAATTTTTTCACCGTCAAAAAGATTTTCCAAAGTAACGGTGTCTGAAACTTTTTTGACCAAAAATAAAGAATGTCTAAACTTTGTAAAATCGTTAAAAACCTTTTGATCTTCTTCGGAGAGTTGCTTCAAGTGATTTCGATAAAAAAGGCGAACGGGTGGCAGGTCCTGATTTTTTAAATCGCGGTCAAATAAATACCATTCAATAAAAGCTGTCATGTAGGTTTCGTAAAAGGCGTCATCTTCGTGGACGGGGCCCGTTGTTTCAAAAAATTCTTGTTTGGCTTTTTTGAGTTCTGCTTCATAGGTCTTGGATGTGAATTCATCCATAATTTCTGTGAGGTAAGAATCAAACGTTCTCATGCATTTTTCTCCATTAAGTGTACAAAATCTGTAAAAAGGGTTCTGGAATCATGGGGCCCAGGAGAGGCCTCTGGATGGTATTGAACGGTAAAAATCTTATTTTTGATATCGCGTAACCCTTCTACGGTCTGGTCATTTAAATTGAGATGTGTCATTTCAATGTTTTTATCTTTCTTTTTATCTTTCAAGGACATGAAGTCTACAACAAAACCATGGTTTTGGGATGTAATTTCAATGTGACGGGTCATAAGATTTTGAACCGGATGATTGGCCCCATGATGGCCAAATTTTAGTTTCGACGTGGTCCCCCCCAATGCATTTGCTAAAATTTGATGTCCCAGGCAAATTCCAAAAATGGGTTTTTGGCCGATGAGTTCTTTTGCCGTTTCAATGGTTTCGCGGACAGCTGCGGGGTCTCCTGGGCCATTCGATAAAAGGATACCATCTGGATTGAGACGCAATATTTCTTTGCTGGGTGTATTCCAGGGCACAACCGTAACGCGACATCCGGAAATGGCCAATTGCTTTAAGATCGAGGTTTTGATGCCAAGATCAATGGCAACGACATGAAATTGGGGTGTCATCAAGCGGTCATTCTGAGGGACGAAGTCCCGAAGAATCTCGTCGTTTTCAAACACATACATTTTTTTTGTACTGACCAAAGCCGCCAGGTTTTGACCTTCTAAAGAGGGAGCCGCTTTTGCTTTTTCAATGAGCGTTGTTTTATCTTCATTTCGGGTTGAAAGGCATGCTTTGAGACTGCCTTCTGTTCGAAGCATTCGGGTCAAAAATCGAGTATCTATATTACAAATGGCTGGAATATTTGAAGCGGCTAAAAACTCACCCAACGTTTTTTTACTTTGCCAATTGCTGGGGGTCTTACAATAATCTTTTACAATCATGCCTTCTAAATGAAGGCCATTGGATTCATTGTCGATATCATTAATTCCGGTATTTCCAATTTGAGGCGCCGTCATCAAAACCATTTGTCCTTTATAAGAAGGATCTGTAATGATTTCCTGATAGCCAGTCATGGCTGTATTAAAAACAACTTCTCCGATGCGCTCAGCATGGCGCGCGCCAAAGGAATTTCCTTCGAGTACAACGCCGTTTTCAAAAGCAAGCGTCGCTTTAGGATTGTTGAAAGACAATTTTTCCTCCCACCAGCGTGTAAATGACTTGGCCTTTTAACTTCCATCCATGAAACGGTGTATTTTTGCTCTTTGAAAAAAGTTTGTCACGATGAATCTGAATGGATTTTTTGGGATCAAAAATCGTGATATCTGCATCCCATCCTTTTTTAAGCGTTCCTTTTTTGAGACCCAAAATGCGTGCGGGATTCACCGTCCATTTTTCAATGAGTTTTTCCAGGGAGAGTACTTTTTCATCGACCAATTTTAAGGTTAAAGGAAGCGCTGTTTCCAACCCAATCACACCGTAAGCAGCATTTTCAAATTCAATTTGTTTTTCTAAAACACTGTGCGGGGCATGATCTGTTGCGAACGTATCAATGACGCCTTCTTTTAAAGCCTTTTTTAAAGCGTTTTGTTCTTCTTTTCCACGAAGGGGAGGAGCCATCTTAAAATTTGTATCGTAAGTTGAAACTTGGTCATCTGTTAAAAAAAGGTGGTGGGGTGTTACTTCACAAGACACCCGAACTTTTCTTTTTTTGGCGTCTCGTATGAGTCTCACCGCGGCTTCCGTTGAAATGTGGGCGAAGTGAACATGGCTTTTTGTAAGTTCTGAAAGCGCAATGTCTCTTGCAACCATAATTTCTTCACTGGTTGTGGGGTTTCCCCGAAGCCCTAGGGCTGTAGAATGCAAGCCCTCATTCATGACACCTCGTCCAACCAAATGGGTGTCTTCACAATGCGAAATAATGGGAAGATTAAAATGCCTACAATAATCCAGGGCCTTTCGCATGAGGTAGCTATTCATGACAGGATTTCCGTCATCGCTGATGGCAATACAGCCAGCTTCTTTCAGGCTTCCAATTTCTGAAAGATTTTCACCTTGAAGTCCTTTGGAAAGGGCCCCTATAGGGTATACGTTTACCACGGCTTCTTGCTCAGCCTTTAACTTAATGAATTGTGTAATATAGGCGTTGTCATTGACGGGATCTGTATTGGCCATACAAGCAATTGAAGTAAAGCCCCCCGCGGCCGCTGCTTTAGAGCCTGTTGCAATCGTTTCTTTATGTTCGAAACCAGGTTCTCTCAAATGGGTGTGCATATCGATGAGGCCGGGACAAACAATCCTGTCTTTTGCGTCGATCACCTGGTCACAATTTTTCGTACTTAATTTTTCCGATGACATTTTTTGAATTTTTCCATCTACAATTAAGATATCTTTTTTTGCTTTTATGTTTTGAGCAGGATCGATGACAAATCCATTTTTAATGACGCACTTCAACTTTACCTCCTAATCCTAAAAGATAAAGGAGCGCCATGCGAACGGCAACTCCATTGACAACCTGACTTAGGATTAAAGAATGGGGGGAATCTGCAATTTCGGGCGAAATTTCGGTGCCACGATTGAGTGGGCCTGGGTGCATAATCACCATGTCTTTTTTTGCATATTTTAAAGTTTCATGTGTGAGGCCATAGTATTTTACATATTCTCTTTTGGTGGAGAATTGGTTTTGCATTTGCCTTTCTTCTTGAATCCGAAGCATCATGACAACGTCTTTGTCTTGAATGGCAGATTGTAAATCATAAGAGATATCAATATCCCATTTTTTAAGATCGGGCGGGATGAGTGTGGGCGGGCCGCAAACAAAGGGACGTGCCCCCATTTTTTTGAGTAATAAAATATTACTTCTTGCAACCCTGCTGTGTGCAATATCCCCTACAATTAAAACTTTGAGTCCTGTGGTTTTCCCTTTGGCTTCTTCAATGGTCATTAGGTCTAGAAGGGCTTGAGAGGGATGCTCATGAAAACCATCGCCTGCATTAATAATGGGGGTTTTGAGCATTTTTGAAAACACATAGGGGGCCCCTGAAGAAAAATGGCGAATGATTAAAATGTCCGGATTCATGGCCTCAATGTTTTGGGCGGTATCTAAAAGGGTTTCACCTTTCACCATGCTCGACCCACTGCCCGATAAATTTATGGAAGAAGCACCCAAGCGCTTGGCCGCCATTTCAAAAGAACTTCGGGTTCGGGTGGAAGGCTCAAAAAATAGCGTTACAACCGTTTTCCCGTTTAGCAGGTTTTTTCCAAAATTTTGTGATGTTTTAAATTTTTTTGCGAGTTTTAAAATTTCGGAAATATCATTACGGGAGAGGTCTTGAATGGATAATATATGCTTTGATTTAAATCCCATTAACGTATCATTTTGCCGAATCTCTTCCAGCGAATTTTGGGGAGACCTAAAAGCGAAATCTTATCCCGGGAATTTAAAGACAACCATACAAACATGGCTTTGCCCTTTACATTTTCCATGGGAACATAGCGCCAACTGCGAGAGTCTGAGGAATTATCACGATTATCGCCCATGACAAAAAGTTTATGGGGCGGAACCGTCACCGGCCCAAAATTATCCGCAGATTTGAATTCGGGTTTTACATAAAGCGTATCATGCATGTAATCTTCTAATTTTTCTTGATACAGGTCCATGGCGTCTTGGCCTTCTACGTCTTGCAAAATGGCGCGCTCGGTTTGAAGTTCTCTGGGCACTTTTTCATCGTTGATAAACAGTTCTCCCTGACGAAGTTCAACTTTATCACCCGCAACACCTACCACACGCTTAATATAATCTTTGGAATTATCGATGGGGAAAATAAAAACAATCACTTCCCCTCTTTTGGGCTTTCTGAACTCAAAAAAACGAATTTTGGTGTAGGGGATGCGAAGGCCATAGATAAATTTATTAACGAAGATATGATCTCCAATTTTTAAAGTGGGAATCATCGATCCAGAAGGAATTTTAAAGGCTTCGATTAAAAAGGCTCTCAAGCACAAAGCAATGAGAACGGCGACAATAATAGCTTCTGTATATTCTCGAATGGCAGACTTCTTTTTCATGTGAAATCAAGTGGTTATAGCATACGACTGTTTTTTAATCAATCTTTAAAACTGCTAAAAAGGCTTCTTGGGGGAGCTCTACACTACCGATTTGCTTCATCTTTTTCTTCCCCTCTTTTTGCTTTTCTAAGAGTTTTCGCTTTCGGGTAATGTCACCGCCATAACATTTGGCTGTGACATCTTTTCGCATGGCAGAAATGGTTTCTCTGGCAACGACTCTAGAACCAATGGCCGCTTGAATGGCAATTTGAAACATTTGT
>Ga0155199_1067_pt2 | contig 20492 bp, 22 predicted proteins | sample RifCSPhighO2_02_FD_106167 | JGI IMG/M metagenome (GOLD analysis project Ga0155199, IMG submission 106167) | Deltaproteobacteria bacterium RIFCSPHIGHO2_02_FULL_40_11
AACACGTCTTCACAGACAACGCCAATAGCCTTTCCATTTTCCATTTTCATAGACTTCATTTCGACGTAATTTGAAACCAAAGCCCCCTTTTGATTCGCCAATTTTGCAATTTCCAGGGTCAGCCATGCGTCATTTGAAAACGCATCGTAAAACACAAATCCTCCTTGCAGTCCTTTGGATTTTAGGTGTGGAAATTTTTGAAGCAACTTTTTGGCACCATAAGCACGGTGCCATTTAAAACTTCGAAAAAATGCGAAAATTTCATAAAACCACATCCCCAGCCACAATTTTGAAAAACGCACCCGTGTGTCTTTATAAATCGGAAAGACAAAGGGCAAGGGTTTTACCAAATGGGGAAAATGCGTGCGCAAAAAATGTCTTTCTTGAACTGCTTCAAACACAAGTTTAAATTGCCTGGTTTCCAAATACCGCATGCCGCCATGAATGAGCTTTGAAGATTTGGAACTTGTCCCACTTGCAAAATCTTCTTTTTCAATCAGCCCCACTTTTAGGCCCCTTGTCGCCGCATCCCAGGCAATCCCACAGCCTGTAATGCCGCCTCCAATCACTAAAATATCCAACTTTTCTTGCTTAAGGCGCAAAATATTTTTGAGACGTGTTTGATTGGAAAATTCCATTTTTATTGAATCACTTTCTGTGGATTTAAAATCGATTCCGGATCTAAGCTTTGTTTCATGTTTTTAAGAACTTTCACAAATTCTGGCCCATGCTCTTCTTTTAAAAAATCCCGGTGATCGATACCAATCCCATGGTGATGCGAAAGCGTTCCGCCTTGTTTTAAAATCGTTTCTGTTACATGGTGTTTGATCTCTTTCATTTGTTTCAGAGGATCTTCCTTAAATTTTGTTAAAAACGTAAAATAAAGACACGCTCCGGTTAAATAAATATGAGACACATGGCAAAACACCATGCCGTTTGAACCTATTTTTTTTTGAGTTTCTACTAAGACATGCTGATAGAGCGAGAAGACAGTATCCCAGGATGTTGCCGTTTCAAATGTATCTGTTAAAATTTTAGAATCTAAAAGCGCGTCTCTTAAATAGGGAAGCTGAAACCTGGAATGAAACCAATTTTGTGCGGGTTTTTGCCCCAAACACAAAGCTTTTGGGCATATTTTTTGAACGGAACGCATCTGCGCCCGAACGGATTCAGATGTGCCTTGAAAGCCTACCAAAAGATAACACATTTTAGAGGGTTCAATTTTTTTAAATTTTAAAAGAAGTGAAAAAAATTTCTTTTGAAAAAAAGATGTTTTACTTTTTTTCATTTTCAAAAAAAGGTGGGTTTCTAAAGGATCTGAAAGCCTGGCAATGAGTGGGTCTAGATCATTTTCTTTTATCTGCCGTAAGGCTTCAATTCCCGCCTCAAAGCTTGGAAATAAATAACTTTGATACTGTGTTTTTTGGGGCAAAGGATGAATTTGCATCACAGCTTCGGTAATCACACCAAAAATCCCTTCACTCCCCACAAGCATTTCTTTAAAAGACGGACCTGTACTGGAAGCTGGAACCTTTCGTGTTTCTACAATGCCCTGAGAAGTCACCATGCGAACAGAAACCACTTGATCTGAAATATTTCCATAAAACGTTGAAAATTGCCCCGATCCTCGGGTGGCAATCCATCCGCCCAGCGTTGAAAATTCAAAAGATTGTGGGAAATGCCCCAAGGTATATTTTTTTTCATTCAATTTTTTTTCTAAATCTGGCCCCAAAATACCTGCTTGAATGCGTGCTGTATGAGTGCGGGGATTCATTTCTAAAACTTGATTGAGACACTGCAAATTCAGCGTAAGCAAAGCCCTGTGATTTTCATTTTTCCTGGGATGCACGCCTCCTAATACACTCGACCCGCCTCCAAAGGGGACAACACTGATCTTTGAAGATTCACAAGAAGATGCACAAAACTGTAAAATTTTTAAAATTTCAGCTTCCGTTTTTGGAAAAAGAACGCAGTCTGGGGCTTCAAGCCGTTTTAAAGCTTTAGCTTGAATGAGATCAACCGTGCTTTTTCCCAAGCTATGATACAAGCGCGTTGCATGATCATGATAAACATTCTTTTCGCCAACAATTGCACCTAATGACTGAAGATCTTCGGAAGTGAGCCGCACAGCAGGCAATTCAATTTCATCTTCTTTGGGAAGCTTTTGATCTGTATGAAGGGCCCCGAATCTTTCTTCGAGCGCTTCATAGAATTTTGGCGCTTCTCGAAGATTCCACGATTGATGGAGATCTCCCCACCCCCAAAATTTACGTAAATAGGATTTCATACGACGTGTAATTAATCTTTTGGATTTTCGCGCCGGATACGGTCTGGGTTTAAACGATGCGATCTTCTGATATTGCCAAGATTTCGAATACGTTCTTCCGCCAATTGATTGGCCGAAAGCTGCGGACAGAGTTTTTGTTTTTTTGAAATTTCAAAAATGCGCTTCAAATGATGATAAATATTCTTTGTTAAAAGCTTTGCCCGATATTCCGAATAACCTTCAATCTCTAAAGCAACGTTAATCAGTCCTCCAGAATTAATCACATAATCCGGTGCGTATAAAATATTCCTTTCTAATATTTGTTTTCCAAGGTCGTCTGAAGATAACTGATTATTTGCACTTCCCGCAATGATTTTTGCTTTCAGCCTAGGAAGGGTATGTTCATTCAAAATTCCCCCCATGGCACACGGCGAAAAAATATCGCATTCCACATCATAAATTTTTTGTGGATCTACAATTTCAACGCCAAGCTCTGAAACTGCTTTTTCACAAAGACTTGTATCCACATCGCACGCAATTACTTTTGCCCCATGCTCTTTTAAATATCGGCTCAGCCAATACCCCACATGTCCCAACCCTTGCAGCGCAACGGTAATATCTTTTAAATTTTTACCATGCCCCCGCTGATCTAAACACGCAAAAATGCCTTGTAAGACCCCATACGCAGTCATGGGGGATGGATCTCCACTGCCACCATGTGATTTGGATAACCCCACCACATAGTCGGTTTCCATAAAAATGTACTCCATATCATGAACATCCATCCCCACGTCTTCTCCCGTAATAAATTGTCCATTCAATCGATTGACATAGGCGCCGAAAGCTCGAAATAAACTTTCAGACTTATCTTTTTTGGGATCTGCAAGGATGACTGCTTTACCACCCCCAAAATTAAGACCACTGGCGGCAGATTTATAGGTCATGCCTTTTGACAATCGTAATACATCTTTTAAAGCTTCCTCTTCGGTAGGATAGGGATACATTCGGGTGCCCCCCAGGGCTGGGCCCAAAGATGTATTGTGAATGGCAATGATTGCACGGAGTCCAATAGAGGGATTGGAACAAAACACAACCTGCTCGTGGCCCATCTCTTGTATGAGGTCAAAAGGCATGACAAAGCATAAAATCTCAGAAGATCCAAGAAATGTGTATGACACACGTCAGTTTTTGGTAGAAAAAAGATGTTTGGGATCAGAAATAGAAATATTTTTTGCCTTTAATTCAATCAATCCTTCGCTTTTCCATTTTGAAAGAATGCGAATCACGGTTTCAGATCTTGCGCCCACCAAAGATGCAATTTCATCTCGCGACAAGGGAAGTTCAACCGGTTTACCGGCAGAACCTTTTGTCAAAAGTTCTAAGAAATAAGCCAAGCGCGCCTCAACACTTTTGGTGAGCAGATCCTGATAGCGCTCTTCCGATTGCCCCAATTCACGACACATTTTTTTGAGTAAAGAATAAATAATGTCTGGCGAATTTTGAATGAGTTTTTCAATGCCTTCTTTTTCAATAAAACAAATCGTGCATTCGGAAATGGCTTGTGCCGAAGCTGCATAATTTTCTCCCGAAAAAAAAGATCGATACCCTAAAATATCACTTTCTTTACTGAGCCGAATAATTTGTTCTTTGCCATTGTCTGCCGTTTTAAAAACTTTCACCATGCCAGAAAACATACAAAACAAACCATGCGGCGTTTCACCTTCATGAAAAATGGGTTCATGCTTTTTATAAATTTTTGTAACTTTATGATCTTTTAAATAGGTGAGTTTTTCGTCATTCAAGTCACAAAAAAGACTATGCCCTCTGGAATGACAAATTTTACAATCAATCGAGGCAATGGATTTCATTCTGCCCCTCGTGTACCATAGGGGTAAAAGATGTTCAACAAACAAATCTGACTTAGATCATGAAATTTTTAAAGGCTTGCGGTGTGTCTTTCGTACTGGGAAAGGGCATCTATGAAATACTGGGGAATTTCAATACTCTGACATTTTTTAGGATCCACCAAAGAAACACAACACACGCCACTGGCAACGCTTTGACGACCCGCTTTTTGACAAATCTCAAAACAGGCTTGAAACTGCTCTTTTTGAATATCATGAATTTTTAAAGAGATCATCAGCTCATCATCATAAAAGGCACTTCTTTTAAAGTTACATTCCATGGATTTAATACTTGTGTATAAGTCCTGCGCCCAATGATTCGGATAGGAAAAGCGCAGGTTTCTTAAAAACTCTGTTAAAACAATATCAAAGTAATTTAAAAAACTGGCCCCTAAAACCTGTCCCAAACGATCGGTTTCATGGTTTCGAACCCGAAGCGGGTATTCAAACTGAAAAGAACTTTTTTTATTCTTTTTTCCCATAAGTAAGAATCAACATAGTATAAAAAAAAGGGTTTAGATATGACACATGTCATTTTTTGAAAGAAAAACCCTCCTCCTTTATATGTAGATTAAAATGCTTTAATAACAAAGCTGACTTTTTATCCATCTTTTTGCCAAGACAGGGATTTTCTTGCCCAAATCTCCAGAAGAGGTCAGTATGTTTTTAGAATAAATGGGGGAAAACGTGAAAGTTTATGACGTTATTGTGATTGGGGGGGGAGCTGCGGGGCTCATGTGTGCCCTACAGGCAGGGCATAGAAACCGAAAAGTGCTTATCCTCGAGCACACCCAAAAAATTGGAGCAAAGATTCTAATCTCCGGAGGCGGGCGGTGTAATTTTACAAATCTTTCAGTGTCTTCCGCTCAGTATGTTTCTCAAAATTCTCATTTTTGTAAATCCGCACTTTCCAGATTTCAACCCAGTGATTTTATTCATTTTGTAAAAAAACACAAAATTAAATTTCATGAAAAAAAACTAGGACAGCTTTTTTGCGATCACAGAGCTCAAGATATTTTAAATATGCTCATTGCTGAATGCGAACAGGCCAACGTTGAAATCAAAAGGGGCTACACAGCTAAAAGTATTTCTAAAATCAATGCACAGTTTCACCTTAAAATTCACCAAGAAGAATATGCATGTTCTTCATTGGTGATTGCCACTGGGGGGTTATCGATTCCCAAGTTAGGTGCCACGGCCTTTGGCTATGAGGTCGCCAAACAATTTGGATTAAAAAGAGTGCCCACGCGGGCTGCACTGGATGGATTTATTTTAAACCCCTCTGAAATTGATTTTTTCTCTACACTCTCCGGAATTTCTCTAGACTGCGTGGTTTCATGTCATAAAGAAAAATTTAGAGAAAATATTCTTTTCACACATCGTGGCTTAAGTGGCCCCGCCGCACTTCAAGCTTCTTTATATTGGAATCCTGGGGATAGTATTAAAATTGATCTTTTACCGAATTTAAATTCTTATGCGTGGTTATTGAAAAACAAAAAAGAAAAACTCCGTTTAGAGATAAAAAATTTACTTTCTAAAGTCTGGCCCGAAAGATTTGCAGAGTTTTTTTGTGCACACCAAGGCCTAACGCATAAAACGCTCCAAGAGATTAAAGACAGGGAGCTTGAAGCCTTTTCAAAAAATATTCATGCCTGGACGCTACGTCCTTTAGAAACGGTAGGCTATTCAAAAGCTGAAGTTACACGCGGCGGCATAGATACAGATGAGCTATCCTCGAAAACCATGGAAGCCAAGAAAGTTCCTGGTCTCTACTTTATTGGAGAAGTGGTCGATGTCACAGGTCAACTCGGCGGTTATAACTTCCAATGGGCCTGGGCTTCCGGGTGGGCCGCCGGCCAAGTCGTTTAAGGGGAGATGCCTGGCACATTGAAATTCTCAAAAACGCTTAAAGAAATACCCTGCGCCTTCCAAAAAGAAGCCTCTAAAATTTTTCTTTTTCCTGAAGATGTGCTTAAAATAAATTGACTTAAACCATAGCTTTTTTGCAGGCCAAAGCTTTTCAATTCAAAATATAAATCTTTTGAATATCTTCCAACCAAGGGATGCAGTTGATGGGTTTTTGGAACCACAACTGAAAAATCATGGGGCTGGGTTGCAATGAAGTTTAAACACTGGGGCGTCATCTGTGGCATATCACACGGTAAACAAAGCATGTATTTTGTTTGAATATGGTTTAAGGCTGCGCACATCGCGGCCATCGGACCTTCGAGCGCCAAATCATCAAAAAGTATAGGATAAGAACGAAGTTCCTGTGGCACATCGTTTCGAAACACGCAGATCACGTCTTTACAAACAGATTTTAATAAGCGGAATGAAATTTCAAAAAGGGTTTCACCTTTAAATTTATAGAAACGCTTATCTGTTCCAAAGCGTTTGGATTGCCCCCCGCAAATCAAAACACCTGTCACGTCATTTAAGACAATCATCTTTGCATCCAATCCATTTTGATTTTTCTGTGTCATAAAATTCTTTTTTCCAAATCGGGACAACAGACTTTAAGCCATTTAATAAAAACTGGCAGGCTTCAAAAGCATCTTTCCTATGCGCACTTGAAAGTAATACACAGACAGCAATATCTCCAATATCTAAAGTTCCAATACGATGCACAAAAACACATCGCGTAATATTCCTGATACGATCGACAAGCTTTTTCATTTCTTTTTCCGCCATCTCTGAGTAAGCCTGGTACGCTAGCTTTGTAACAGACAGCCCCTCATTGTGATTTCGAACACATCCTAAAAATTCCACATACGCGCCACAAGAAGGGTGTTTAACCCACTTCCGATAAGGTTCAACGTCGATGGGCTTTGAAACTACTTTTACAATTTGAGACATCTACCCTCCTGCAACCGGCGGAATAAATGCCAATTCATCGTCCGAATTTAATTTTGTAGCCGACTGCACATAAGATTGATTCACTGCAAACATTGTATTTTTAAACAATTGATGGGCATGTGGATTTTTATGAAGCACCTTAAAAAATACATCGCGTACCGTTGTATGTTCAGAAATCTCTACTTCCATTTCATCTTTTTGAAACAACGTTTCGTAATAGGCAAAAAATTTAAGCTTTATTTTCACTGATCCACCCGTTCCTGTAAAACATAAACGTGCGCAACCCCTTGCTTTCTTAAAACTTCCCTCACAAAGGGGCTTTTGATTCTTTTTTCACAATATAGAATATAGGTTTTATTTTTATCAAATGCTGTCGCCCCATTTAAAATCTTCACCATCGGAATATGCAGCGCTCCTTTTAAAGCGTCTGTGGGAGCATCTCTTAAATCAATGAGAATATTTTGGTCTGGAGCATCTTGCATGAGCCTGGAAACTTCATTCCAAGATTTAAAGATGACTTCGTCACTTCTTTCTTTGACGCCCTCCCCACACACCTCGCAATATTTTTGTTTTTGAATTTTGTAGGAAAGAATCTGAAGTTTTTTGGCGTCGTACAAAAATAAAGCGGAAAAATCTTTTTGAAACAAAAGCCAATGCAAAGCAACTTGCCCCTGTAAATTTGAAACCACACTCGCTGTCACCCCCAAAACGCCGCTTTGCGAACAATCTTGAAACAAACCATCTTTCACATGCGAAAACAAACATGCCAGACACGGGCCTTTTGGCGTAAAAAGCGCAACTTGCCCACGCCACTGGTCAACGCTGGCGTACACAAAAACTTTTTTTTGTTCGACACAATATTGATTGATTAAAAACCGCGCATGAAAGTTATCTGTACAATCTAAAATTAAATCTACCTCTGAAAGAAGTTGAGAAATGTTTTGAAAAGACAAAAATTCAGCATACGCAGAAATTTTTATTTCGGAGTTTCGCTTAGAAAGGTGTGTTTTTGCCGCTACAACTTTAGCTTTTCCAATATCTTCTTCTGTAAATAAAACCTGACGGTGAAGATTTTCTAAGCTGACCTGATCGCCATCCACTAAAACCAAATGCCCAATGCCGGCCGCCGCTAAATTCAATGCCAAAGGTGCTCCCAATCCGCCCACACCAATCATGGCAACCTTAGCTAAGCTTAGTTTTTCTTGCCCTGCCTTTCCTATTTCAGAAAGCTTCATTTGTATGGCATATCTTTTAAAAGGCATGTTCGATATTCTCCTTTAAAATACCCAACCCGTGCTCTAAGACAGGTAAAATAAGCTCTAAAGATTCCTGAACCCCTTTCGAAGATCCCGGTAAATTAATAATCAGCGTTTGCCCTCGAAGCCCTGAAACGCCTCTCGATAAAATAGCAAGCGGCGTTTTTTGATACCCACACACGCGCATAATTTCTCCAAACCCGGGAACATCTCTTTCAATGACAGCTTTTGTGGCTTCGGGGGTAATATCGCGCGCGGAAAAACCCGTCCCCCCTGTGGTTAAGATCAACCGAACCGGAACTTCGTCACAGAGTTGGATCAGTTTTTTTGAAATCAACTCTTTTTCGTCTGGAATACATTCATAGGCTTTTAAGTGAATTTTATAATTTTTCATGATGTCTTGAATCAGCCTTCCACTTTTATCTTCTCTTTTTCCCTGAAAGGCTTTATCTCCAATACTTAAAATGGCGTAGGTTAACATAAAGATTTTCCCTTCCTGTCTTTTGTTTTTTGTAACAAACGAATGCCTTCAAACCGCATGGTGGCATCAATGGCTTTACACATGTCATAAATGGTAAGTAACCCGACCATCACAGCTGTTAAGGCCTCCATTTCAACACCCGTTTTTGCACAGGTTTCAACGCTTGTTTCCACTTCGATATGATCTGCATGCATTTTAAATTCCACGCCCACATGATCTAAAAGCAAGGTATGGCACAGCGGAATGAGATCTGAAGTTTTTTTACTGGCCATGATGGCAGAAAGTCTTGCCGTTTCGAGCACATTTCCCTTTTGTATGTCATTGGAACCTATTTTTTGAAGCGTATGGGGGGCCATAAAAATTTTCCCCTGCGCTTTCGCCGTTCTGTGAACAACCGGTTTCGCCCCAACATTCACCTGTTGAATCTGTCCTTTTTGATTCATGTGTGTAAAGTCCATTCCGTCTCCTTTAATCATAGGGTTGAATTTCAACCCATGTGTTTTTTTTAAGCGCCCCCGAGCCCTGTGGAATCGAAATCAAACAATTTCCACAAGACAAAGCTTTTACACTTCCAGAGCTCTCTTCAATGGGGTCTACACATACCCCGCCCAGGGCCTCAAACATCTTTGCCGGTAAAAACAAATGCCGTTTTTGTTGCGCAATCGGTTTTAAAAGTTTTGCTTTTGAAATAAAAGGCCTGTTTTGAACGTGAAGCATTTTGGTAATCGCGGGCAAGATAAATTGATAAAACCCGACTTGCGCGGCCAAAGGATTTCCGGGCAATCCAAAAATAAGTGTACGACCCCATGAAGCACATAAAATCGGCTTTCCAGGCTTTATCCGAACCTTATGAAAAAGAATTTTAGCACCCAAATCTTTTAAAACAAACGCCACATAGTCTTTTTGGCCCACAGAAACACCGCCTGTGAGAACCAAAAAATCTGGTTTTTGATCTAACATCGCTTGGACTTTTTTAGATAAAAGCGAGTGGACATCTTTACGAATTCCAAAATCTTGAAACACGCACCCAGCCTTTTCAAAAAGTCCTCGAAGGCTCACAGCATTGCTATTAAAAATCTGGTGCGCTTCTTTTTTTTCACCCACAGAAATAATTTCATTTCCGGTTGCCAAATATGAAACCCTGGGTTTTTGAAACACCGGAATCTTCCCAAATCCAAAACTTGCCAACAACCCCAGATCTTTTGCACACACACCATGCCCTTTCGAAAATATTTTTTCCCCTTTTCGAATATTTTCACCCTGAGTGCGAATATTTTTCCCCAAAATTATTTTTTGAGAAATAACGACACGCCCATTGTTCACAACAACATCCTCTTGAGGAACCACAGCATTGGCCCCCTTCGGCAGAGGGGCCCCCGTTGCAATTTCAATGGCTTTTTTGACTTCAAGTTTACAAAATGCATCGCCTGCAAATTGCATTTTTTGAATTTCAAAACGCCCAGGCGTATCTTTACATCGAAGGGCATAGCCATCCATGGCAGCGTTGGTAAAATTCGGTTGATTGTCTGTCGCATAAAGATTTTTCGCTAAAACACGCCCCACCCCCTGGTGCATACGCACACACTCTTTTCTTTTAAAACCCTTCGCATTTTTTTGAATCCTATTTTTTGCTTCTTGAAGTGAAATCATTTTAACCTCCAATGGTCACAAAACTTTCAACCCAGGGTGCGCGCATATTTAATTCGTGTGCCTTGGGTTTAAAAACCATACTTTTCATAAAAATTTTTTCGAATTGATTTGCATCTCTTTGACGAATGATCTGTAACAACTCAATTTCATTTTGCCCCAATAAACACAGTCTTAATTTTCCTTTTGCTGAAATACGAACACGGTTGCATTGATCACAAAAATTATGGGTGATGGGGGAAATAAACCCAATGCTTCCCAAACCATTTTTTAAAACATAGTTCCGACTGGGCCCTGTATGTGAGGTATTGATTTCTGGGAAAAGATCATATTTGCGCTTCAATGCATTCAAAACAGCTTCATTTGACACAGCGTATTTTTTTTGATCTTGGACGGTTTGACGTGTTGGCATAAATTCAATAAAGCGTACAGAAAGCGGATATTTTTGTGTGAGTTCCACAAAGTCTTCGACTTCCTGGTCATTGACGCCTTTCATGAGCACAATATTGAGCTTTACAGGATCCAATCCAACTTCGATGGCTTTTAAAATTCCCCGCCATACACGGTGAAAAGTGGGAGTTTGTGTAATTTTTTGAAATGTATCGGCATTTAAAGAATCTAAACTAATATTCACTCTTTTCAGTCCACTTTCTTTCAAAGCGTACGCAATATTTTCTAAGAAATAGCCATTGGTGGTCAGGGAAATATCTTTGATTTGAGAGATCGCAGAAATTTTTTGAAGAATGTCACACATATCTTTTCTTAAAAGCGGCTCGCCCCCTGTAAGCTTTACTTTTCGTACGCCCATTTGGGCTAAAACTTGAAACATAAATTCAATATCGAACGCCGTTAAATATTCATTCGAGGGAGAAAAACTTGTTTCTTGAAACCTTGGCCGGCAATAAAAACACTGAAAATTACACGTATCTGTCAGCGACAAACGAATGTAATCAATTTTTCTTTGAAAACCATCTTGAATCATACCAGAGCCTCCGAAGACAAGGCTTGCTTTAAAGCATAATAACTGAAAACCCCAAACAACATGGCCCAAGCCGCATTTCCAAACACATAAGCGAAAACTGTGATCCCGAATGAAATAACCGGAAGTTTCCCACGCACTTCAAACGCACGCATCCCTAAATCAAAGGCTGGAAATAAAAATAAAACGCCCAATAAAAATCTTGGAAAGCCTTGAGCCAACGTTAAAAAAAATCCCCCTAAAGAAATGGCTGAGATGATTTTTAAAAAACCTAAAATCATAACTGATTTTCCCGTTTTTGCCCCAAACCGAACCTGTGCAGATAACCAGCCTGCCCCATGACAGGCCGGCATTCCCCCAAACGGACAGGTTAAAAGATTCATAAGCCCTACACTTTTTGCAATAGAACTTGGGGATATCTTTTTTTCCGGGAAAAGGTCTCTGATCAAAAGCGCGGGCGAAAAAATAGAATTGGCTGTCGTCAATGGGAATTGAATTAAAATAAGAAGAAGTGTCGTTGTCGTCCAGGAAAACTGAAACCCTTCAAATTTTAAAAAATGAAAGGCTGGCCATGTGATCTGCGAACTTAAAGAAATACCTGGGAAAATATAAAGACCTGCGATCCCAAAAATGCATAAGATGATAAAGGAATAGATCCCCGCTTTCGCGGGGATGACCCACCTAAAAAAAATAAAACTAAAGAGAACGGCGAAAACACACCAAATACCACCCAGATTCACATGCATCAGATCCCAAGCTTTCAACCCAAGCCCAATGGCAAGCCCCACTTGAATGCCCCGTATGACAGATTTTGGGAAGAAATTGTAAATTTTTTCAAAAATACCTAAAGAGTTAAGTGCCAAAATAAGAAGCCCCGACGCAAAGCCTGCAGCTAAAATCTCCCCCTGGCTCACGCCATGCGCAATGGCATAAAGCCCCATGGCTTTCATCGGCTGATAAGGCATGGGTATCTTAAACACCACACCTATAATGATATGTGCTACCCCACTCCAAAATAAAATTTGTAAAGGATCTAAATTTGAAAACTGGGTAAACCCAACAAAGAAAATAAAAAAGAGGGGTAAATCCCCTAACGCACCAGAAAATTCTTTAAGCAAGATTCTCCTTTCCAATCTCGGGAGGCGTAGGCGTTTCCACCTATACCCTGTCGGCCATTTGCCTTAGAAGATCCGTAGGTCAAATGGCTCGGAGAAATTTCAATCTGAAAAATATCTGATGTGTCATAAAATAGACATGATGTATGTCATTTTTTGAGAAAAAACTTGCCGGGCAGTGGGCGCCCACCGCCAGATAGGTTTTTCTTTCATTCAGATACAAAAAGACATATGAAAGAGCTATGTCTCACATTTTTCTAACAGGTTTTCCAGGGTTTATTGGACATCGTCTGGCACAAGCCTTACTGACAAAAGATCCAAGTTTTACAATGACGTTTTTGGTACATCCCAACATGATTGATCTTGCAAAATCAAACAGCGCACAATTTCAAAATCGTTGTACAATCGTTGTTGGAGATATTACACAACCTGACTTAGGATTAGACACGCGCACAAAAGAAAAAGTACTTTTAGAAACAACACATGTTTTCCACCTGGCTGCAATTTATGACCTCACCGTTCCCAAAGAACTTGCAACGCGGGTGAATGTGTTTGGAACTGAAAATATTTTAAATTTCTTTTCGAAAGCCACGGCTCTAAAAAGATTGAACCATATATCCACGTGTTATGTTTCCGGCGATCTCAAAGGTGAAGTCACTTCAGATCTTCTCGAAGAAAATCAACACTTTCATAATTTTTATGAATCCACCAAACATGCTTCAGAAGTTTTGGTTCAAGCCAAAAAAAATGAAATGCCCATTACCATTTTTAGACCCGCAATTGTTGTGGGCGATTCCAAAACAGGTGAAACTGCTAAATTCGATGGTCCTTATGTGGTCATGAAACTTTTACATCGTTTAAGATGGTTTTTAAGATGTGTTCCCAATCTGGGCACCCCGCAGTATGAAGTCAATACCATTCCTGTAGATACCTTGGTTCAAATTATCTCATACCTTGCATTCCAAGAAAAATCTTTGGGAAAAACCTATCAAATTTGCGATCCCCATCCCCCTTCCACAGAAGAATTTTTTGACATGCTGGTTCAAATTATTTCTGGACATTCTCCTTACAAATTAGATTTTCTTCGAAAATTTATCTTATGGAAATTGGGATTACCTGGAGTTTCGTGCATCACAGGGGTATCCAAACAAGCCTTGGATTATTTTACGCACCCAGGAAGATATCGCTGCCCAGATCTCATGGAAGATCTAAAAGGTTCTGGCATTGAAATTCCAAAACCCAAAACGGTTTACCCTATTTTATATCAATATATGAAAGCTCATTTATGACGCTTCGAAAATTTAAAAGTTTTATGTTGTTCTGGGCTATTTGTTTTTTGGTCGTAGGTGCGTATTTTGTTTTTTTACCGAATCAAGTGATTGATACGCTCAATCACGCAGCACGTTTTTTAAAAATGGGAGGCCCCATATCCCTCACCCAAGACTATCTTTGGCTTTCTTTGGCAGGCTCGATGATGATGACGATTTCTTATTTGAGCTATGCGTTGTTTCAAGACCCCAAAAACCATCATCTGATGAACGCACTTTTAGTTTCAAAATGTATGAGTAGCTGTTTTTTTTCTTTCTTTGCACTTAAAATAAATTCAACCTATTGGCTTGGAACTTTGGTTGATTTCCCCATTTTTATTTTATTTTTATGGACATTTCGAAAGATTCGGACATAGGGTCAATGACCCTCGCCCCACGCTTTCATGGGCAATTTCCTTTCTATGAAGTTTGGTATGGAAAACTGAACTTTGACGAAAACCGTGCATTTTGGTTTCGCTACACACTTTTAAATGGCAAAACAAAAGAGGCCGCCCTTTGGGCGATTTTTTTTAATGGCAATGAAACACATTTTCGAAAAGAAATATTTCCGTTAGAAACATTCGCGAAAACACCTAAAATTTCCATCCCCAAAGGATATTTAACAGACACATCCGTGCAGGGGGACTTAGAAGACATCCAGTGGAATCTTCAATTCAAAAATAAAAATGGTTCTTTCGATCATGTCCCGGCTCTTTTTAAAAAATTGAACCTCTCAAAATCTTTAGTCTGTACGCCTTATTTAGATCTTTCCATCACTGGAGAAATTTACATTTCAGGTCAACGCTACACTTTTCAAAATGCACCGGGCATGCTGGGGCATATTTGGGGAAAAAAACAGGCCTTAGGTTGGACGTGGAGTCATTGCAATGCCTTTGAAAATCAAAAAGATGTTCTATTCGAAGGCCTTTCTGCCCAAATTCCAATCTTGGGGCATCCCTCCCCCACATTGACATCCATTTATTTTCAGGTTGGAAATGAAAAACTATGTTTGAATCGCTGCATCGATTTATTTAGAACCACTTCACATTATAAACGTGGATCTTGGAAGTTTAAGGCCAAGAATAAAGATTTTATCTTAGAGGGTGACATCCAAAGTGACCCCCAAAAAATTATCGAGATTCCATATACAGATACAGACGATACAACATTGATTTGTCACAATTCGAAACTGGCCAATTTAAGTCTTACGCTAACAGAACTTAAAACAAATCAAAAAAGATGCTTTGTTTCAAAAAATAAAGCTGCATTGGAATGGGTTACCCGATGAAAATATGTTTTTGGGTGACGGATTTTCTAAAAGCCTACGCCCAACTTCACACGCATCAAAACGTAGAAGAAATTGTTCAAAAGGCCGTGCAGCGCATTCAAAACTACCCCCGAAAATATTTTTGGCTCTCTATCTTTGCTTACGCCATTTTAGAATTTATCGCGCCGATGGGGTTTGGAAAAGTTTCCAGATTTTCTCGTTTAAACAAAGAAGAAGCGGGTTTTCTTTTAGAAAAACTACAAAATACAAAAACGTATTGGAGCCGGCTGATTTTAATTTTATGTAAATCGCCTGTTTTGTGCGCATTAGATGAATGATCAAAAACTCAAGTTTGATATCCTTGTCATTGGCTCTGGCGCAGGGGGCGCACTGGCAGCCTATGGTCTTCAAAAACAAGGCTTTAACGTTTGCATGCTTGAAAAAGGCCCCTGGGCCAAACAAAACTTAAAGGAAGTAAGAGCTTTTACACATTACTATAAAGACCAGGGGCTGGTAGGTGCTTTTGGAAATAGTTTTATTGGCGTTCCTACAGGCGAAGTCGTTGGCGGAACCACGAAAATTAATTCTGGAACTTGTTTTGATACCCCGAAAGAAATTGTAGACACCTGGCAAAAGCATTACAAAATGAATATTGCTTACGATGAACTGAGCCCCCATTTTAAAACCTTAAGGGAACTTTTACATATCTCCCCTGTCCCCACAGAAAACATGGCCAAGGGAAATCTTTTTTTTCAAAAAGGCATTGAAGCCCTAGGCTATAAAAATCATTTTCCTTTACACCGCGCCGCCAAAGCGTGTACAGGTTCGGGACGCTGTTGTTTTATTTGTCCCAAAGATGCCAAGCAATCGACAGATGTTTCTATTATTCCAAATTTTTTGAAAGAAGGCGGAACGCTTTTCTCACAAACGGAAGTCACAGGGATTGAAGAACAAAAAGAGGGGGTCCGAATTACGTGTAAAACATCAGCCCTTCAAGCCAAAAAACTTATCATTTCCGCAGGCAGCCTTTCGACACCTATTTTGATTCGAAAAAATAAATTGGGAACGCATTGGAAAAAAGCGGGGTTGGGACTCACCATTCATCCAGCTTCCAAAGTATTTGGAGAATTTTTAGAACCTGTTTATGGTTGGCGTGGCGTACCCCAAGCCCTTGGATTTAAACATCCAAACTTCCCCACCCTTTCTTTTGAAGGCGTTTTTACACCGCCCGCACTTTCAGGCCTTGTCATGCCCTTAGAAGGCAAAAGACTCCGCGGCTGGTTAGAAAAATATGACCATGTAGGATCTTTTGGCGTGATGCTCAAAGACACAAATACAGGATGGGTCCGAGCCTTCCCTGGGATAGGTCCCCTGCTTCACTATTCCCTCCATCCAAACGATTTTAAAAATCTAATCGAAGGCCTCAGGTTTATTGGACTCAGTTACCTGGCAAGTGGTGCAAAGCGGATTCTTTTACCGATCAGCGGTATTCAAAATGAATTTGAATCGTTTGAAGCTTTAAAACAATTCAATTTTTCAAAGATGAGACCTTCACAACTTTACAGCATGGGCTTTCATCCCCTGGGAACCTGCGGCATGGGACGCGTGGTGGATTCCCATTTAAAACTGATCGGATCCAATCATATTTATGTGTGCGATGGTTCTGTGGTTCCCACCTCTTTAGGCGTGAATCCACAAATCACCATTATGGCGCTGGCGCTGAGACTTTCTAATAGATTCTCTAAAAATTCATAACAAGCTGCGTATAGAAAAAATTGGCGTCTTTGGATTCGCCTGTATCTTCTAAAAACTGGCCTGCAAAAAAATGAGAGGCTCCCAGAAGAATCGAAAGATCCTTTTCATACTTATATTCTGCCGTAAAATCAATTTCTTGTCCTAATTTTTTACTGGCGCCTGCCACGGTGGATCGGAAACTTGCGCCACTGGCCCGATAGGCATTGTCTGTATTTCTATGAAGTAAAAAATACCAGTAATCTAAAGACAAAAACAAAGGCACATTGTTTCTGGGTTTAAAATTGGATCGAAGCGCAAAGTTTTGCGCATTTCGTAAGCTTACCAAATCCATATACCCATATTTTAAATGATTGGTTGGGAATAAATTATCAAAGGTTTGAACGCGGTTATCGGTACTGGACTTGTCGCCCGATGCTAAATTATATTCGGCGCCCAGTCTTAAACCCTTTAAAAATGAAAACGTATGGTGAGCGGCCCCATGAATGGCAAACGCCCGAAGGGTATTGCCAGCTAATTTTCCAAATTGAAAAGCACTTTCAATATCCCAATCCCAAATAGAAGTTTTTCCATGCCATCTTGCGCCCCCCGTCCAAACATCGCCGCCTTGCGTTGCTGTGCTATTGTCCCGATCAAAAAAACCGTAAACATCAAGCATCTGTTCTGAAGCTGCCTTCCAGGTTGCATAAAATCCATGAAAATCTTCTTCATCTCCTGTAGAGGCATTCGGGGGAATGACCGTATCTTCAATTTTAGAAGACCAGGCGTGGAGATTTAAGCTCCCTCGATCATATATTAAACGAATGGCATCAAAGGCTCTGGCCACATTGTCCCATTCAAAAGCACCTAAAATTCTTTCATCCCCAAAAGAAAATGCCTGTCTTCCAAGTCTTAACGTGAAAGGCCACTGAATTTCTGTCATATTTTGAAAAACCAAATCCACATACCCTTGGTGAAGATCAAGATTATCCAAAGCATTTGCCGTAGTATCTTCTTCGCCCCAAACGCGAGAATCTTGAAATTGAATGAATCCTCTTAAAAAGTTTTTGGGTTTAAAGTCGGCATGAAACCGTGTACGAAGCAATGTTAAAGAATCGTTCGAAACGCCATACTTTTGTTCGTACGTTTGCTCAAATCGCGTTCGAATTTGTCCCCCTACAGAAAACTTTTCAGATAGGATGACCTCTGCACAGAGTTGGCTTGAAACCAAAAACAAGCACACACATAAAAAAAGAGAGGCTCGCTTAAGCATCGTTTGCCCTCTTTTCAAGGAGTGTTGTCATTTCATGTGGTTTTAAGTGTTTTTGTGCCAAAGGAAAAAGGACTGTGTCTTCACGAAGGCTGTGGAGCCTGATGATTTCAATCAGCTGTAGCGCTTTTTCGATGGCCAAATCCAAAACTTGAAGTTTTGCTTCATGATCTTTTAAGCGCCACGACAAGGCAAAAAAATTAAAGATCACTGCCCCCATTTGGATCACATGCGTGTGTTCTGTTTCAAGCAACGTTACGCCTGTTTGAATGGGTTCAGACGGACTATGCTCTCCAATTTCAATCAAGCGTTCATGCAGTTTTAAAAATAAAAACTTTTCTTCGCGTTTCATGTTTGGAATTATTTTCTGATCGAAACTTTCAAAAAAATTTCGAATAGCTTGATAAATATCTTTTGTAAATCCTATTTTTCTTACATTTTGAATGGCATCATCAAACAATTGAATATGTTTTTTGATCTCTTCATGTTCATCGATAAAACTTTGAAGCAAAGGGTGCATGTTTTCATAAGACATACTTTCTTTGACCAGGGGTTCGGCTGGCGGATCAAATGGAGAATAAATTTCTCCACCTTCATTTCTTTCCACGTATCGATTGAGCGGATCATTTTGACTAAGCATTTTTAAATCTAAATCCATATGATTTCTCCTAGCATCGAATGAATGCATTCTTTCGATCGTAATACCACCAATTTAAACATAAACAAATAAAATAGTAGATTGCAAAACCATACAGCGCAACTTCTGGATGCCCTTGTTTAATTTGTTCTCCAAAAACGTTTGGAATAATAAAAGCCCCATACGCTGCTACGGCAGATGTCCACCCAAGGACAGGCCCTGCTTGATGCTTTTCAAAAATGTAGGGAATGGAACGAAACGTAGATCCATTTCCAATTCCCGTTGTAATAAATAAAATTAAAAACAAAATCAAAAAAGGTAAAAAATAAGTTTCTGGCATTGGGGCCCCTTTGGCTTTTACAATACAAACGGCAACCCCCAATGCTGCCATAATCATAAAAACGGTGGTCCAATGTGTAACGCGCGAACCACTTTCAATTTTATCTGAAAGCCATCCCCCGATGGGACGCACCAAAGAACCCACCAAAGGCCCGAGCCATGCATACGCAAAGGGATTGGGTGCGTTTGGGTTTAAACTGCCATTGGGAAGTACCCCAAAAATATCTTGAATCAATTTTGGGAAAGCCGCGGAATAGCCAATAAAAGAACCAAAGGTCATCACATAAAGAATTGTCATCACCCAATTGTGCTTCTGTTTAAAAATACCAAACTGCTTATTTAAGTTTTCTTTTAACGCACCCGGGGAAAAATACTTCATCAAAAGAACCGTTAAAAGAATGGTAATGGGAAGTACGACCCACATATTCCATTTAAATTTTAAAAGTAAAAGAAGTCCCACAAAAGTTGCCATCCCCCCCAACAAAAGCAAAAATAAAACTTTCCCAAAAGAAGAAAGGGTTGAGCGCATCCCCGGAGAAGCTGTTTTTAAATTATTCATAAAAAAGAAAGCTAAAACAGAAAATAAAACCAAAAAAGGGACCCAAGTAAATCCACAGTTTTGGATATATACCAAAGTGAACTGCGCTTTATTTCCAATCGCTTGTGGTAATGGTAACCCCTTGCCTCCGAATGCACCAAAAAGTGCGAAACCCATCGTAAAAGGTAAAAGCACTTGCATAATGCTGACCCCCAAATTTCCGAGCCCCGCATTTAATCCCAAAGCCGTCCCTTGCTGACTTTTGGGAAAGAAAAAACTAATATTGGACATGGAAGACGCAAAGTTTCCGCCTCCAAAACCGGAAAGTGCCGCAAAAATCGCAAACGTGATGTAAGATGTATTTGGATTTTGAAGTGCAATGCCTACACCTACGGTTGGAATTAAAAGCAATGCCGTCGTTAGAAAAACAACATTTCTGCCTCCCCCCACAGCAATAAAAAAAGAATTTGGAATGCGAAAGGTTGCGCCAGCGAGCCCCGCAATGGCCGGCAATGTGTATAATAAAGAGGTATTGATCGCAGGATCTGAATGAAACATAAACCCCAGGTTTTTCATTTGAACAATAATAATGCTCCACATGATCCAAACGGAAAATGCGAGAAGCAAACAGGGAATGGAAATCCAAAGATTTTTTTGAGCGATTTTTTTACCTGTATTTTCCCAAAAATTTTGATCCTCTACGTCCCAATTTTTAATATTTACTGACAGCATTTTTACTCCTCTGCAAATGCATCTTTGTGTTCTTTGAGAAACAAACAGCAGTATATAAAACTAAAAAAGGCTCCTGCTGCCACATAATGGAAGAAGGTTTTGTCATCAACCAGCGAATATAAAACAAGGTAACAGACAGCACCAACATTACCATACGCTCCAGCCAT
>Ga0155199_1083_pt1 | contig 19631 bp, 15 predicted proteins | sample RifCSPhighO2_02_FD_106167 | JGI IMG/M metagenome (GOLD analysis project Ga0155199, IMG submission 106167) | Deltaproteobacteria bacterium RIFCSPHIGHO2_02_FULL_40_11
ATTCGGAATTTGCGTAGAGAACGGATACCCCGATTAAACTGAATAAAGAAAATTTAAGGTATTTATGAATAAGTCCCATGCATCAGTGTTTGTGTGGGGGGGCAGCCTGTCCTTGTTTGCTCGCTGCTTCCATTGCAAAATCCATGGCATGCTTCAAACAGGTTGGACAATATCCCAACTGATCGATCATCACTTTTTGGAAGCTTGTCCATGCCTGACGTGTTTGATCGGTTCCTTCTTGTGTATCTGAAAACTGAACCAAGTCTGGCAAAGAAACAACTTCCATGGTTTTATCAGATAAATATTTAACAATGGATTCTTTTAAACCAGGATCCTGAACAATTTCCTCAGGCTTTGTGGTTACATCCCAAGATCTTAAATGTTGAAGTGCAATTTGTTGAATCGCGAGTGGACGCCCCTTCAGGGATAGATAAATATTTCGAATAACGTCTAAACGCTTTGCATTAATCGCACGTTTTTGATTTGTTCTTCTGTTGGTATAACGTGTTGCACTGGGATCATCATTCAAGGCCATCATTTCATATAAAATTTCTTCATAAGTTGCATCTACAAGCCCCGTATCCCTGGAAAGCGCCACATTAATATCTGTTTGAATATCGGGAACCAAAAATGAACGCCCTACGACCTGCATATATTTTTCCCATTGAAGTCGCGTTTTTAAATTAGGAGCTTTAATCGTTCCACGATTCAAAAGATCACGAAAGACACGAATCGCAATTTGAGGCGTTAAGCAAAAATGGTTTTCACTTCTTGTCGCTTGTGACAATGCCAAATCTAACCACTTTTCAACGTCCCTGGAAGAAATACCCTGATCCCCTTCCTTCAATTTAATTCGGAGTTCTTTGAGTTCTTCCAATTCCGAATCCAATGGCCGATCCAATCCTTGATATACCTTTAAACGCGTAACCAAATCTCGGAAGAGCATGGATCGTAAAATCGCATGGGGTTGGGTATCGCTCAGTTGGCGTTCTGCCGCTTTGACATCGGTAACAATTCGGCTGGCTGCAGCAACATCCGCCATAAAAAGAATGGTGTGCGGACTGACATGAATACGACGCCCTTCTTTTTCCGCCCAATATTTATACCTTCCATCCGGCCCCTGGAGCGCTTTTCCAGGCTCAACCATTGGAAAAAGCTGCTCTAAATTGGCAAGTTCTACAGCGTGTTGTGCAACGCCTTCGGTCGGCACTTCAGAAACAGCTCCATCCGATGCTTCCTCTTTCGCCAAAGACCTGGAAAGTTTTTGCTGCCAAACAGTAACACCTTTTAATTTCACAAAATGCACCATAAGTTTTGCAATTTCATGTGGAATGACACTGTAATTAAACATGATTTCCCACATACGATCGAGTTGTGGCACATTATTTGGATCTTGAACAATCTTATCACGCGTTGCGGTATTGGAAGCTGCAATCATCACTGCATCAAAAGGAGTTTTAGGCATTCCTCCTTGATCTAATGTTCTTGCTTGAAGTGTACGCAATAAAAACTTTCGAAAATCATCTGCGTTTTGTAAAACCTCATCTAAGAAAATGACGTTCCCATTTCCACCTAAAAATTTTCCATTAAAATGCCATGCCAAAGGATGACTCGGACCTAAAATATCACGCATCAGTCCATGGGGTGCCGCAATCAAGCCATTCCAATCCGTATCCTGAGGCTGAGCATCAACAATCGGAGCAGAGCCTCTTGAAGAATCAATGACCATTCTTCGAACAACAGTATGCCTATTCAAGGCCTCTAAAATTTCTTCACTGGAGAGTTCCCCTTTTTTCTGAAGTTTTGATAATAGGGTTTGATCTTCCGAAGATAATGTTTGAAATCGAGCTAACCCCTTTAAGCGTTTTAATATTTCACGGTCTTCTGGTTTTAATTTGCCCAATTTTTCCGTTGCGTAATGCTGTAAAACCTTTCCTCGAATATATTGACATTGCACACAAGGCTCCCGAACGGGTGCTGGACTTTGTCCTGAAAGTGCAAGAACGCGCTCTTGGGCTTGCGTTAACACACCCTCCTGAACATCTTTTGGAAGCAGCGTAAAAGGAGAATCGTGCATGGGACACATTCTTACATTTTCATGGTCTCCAATTTTTAAAAGTTCTGCTTGAAGCGCTGGAATTGTACTTAAATTTTGCCATCCAAAATCATACATATAAAAATCCGGATGCAATGTTGTTAAATTCTTTGCCAATAACGCTAAAATTTCTAAAATTTCTGATTTTCCAGTTCCATGCGGGCCTAAAAGAAGAGGTAACTTATAGCCATTTGTTTTAATCACTTCCATCAATTCATCAATTTCAGCAAGTTGCCCAATAATAAGTCTTCCATCGGTTAGGCGCGACCCTTGACTAAACACAGGATACATTCGAACTTTTCCATCGGGACTTAAAGGATAGGCAACTTCTTTCATCCCCCCAAAGTAAATAAGAGATAAAATACGTTGTGCTGCATTCATGACCATCAACGGATGCGAAACCGCTAAGGAATGTTTAGGATCCAGCAATGCTTTTAAATCATAGGCTTCTTTTTCAATTTCTAATTGAAGATCAACCACATTATTTTTGGATGCATCAAAAATATGTTCACAATCGTCTAAGCCTGCGTAACTAAAATTTTGAGAAATAAAAAAAATAATGGATAAGACACACAACACATTTAGGGTTTTAGATATTTTCACAATTTCCTCCTCGTCATTCCCGCGAAAGCGGGAATCTTTTTTGCCTTACAAATAAGCATTTTAAAAAAATAAAAAATTTACTGCGGTGTTCCTCTGCAATTGTCTTGCCAAATTTTTTAGCGGAGTGATTTTAAGATTGTTTTTTTAAGATTCCCGCATTCGCGGGAATGACACAGATAAAAATGCCTGTTCAACTTTTTTTCATCTTGTATTGAGAATGATTTTCAAAAAGGTTTTACTCTATTATTTCAAGTACTTAAGCGTGAAAATATGCCTGTCAAATAGCTTTACGATATTTGGATCATAACAGGGTAAGTGTTTGAATTTGCTTATGAATTGAGCACTTAGTTGATTAAATTTTTGGCAAACTTAATATCTTTTTCGGATTTGAATTTCTCGAAGGCAAATGTGAAGTACTGGTCTTCCGAATTTCTGCGGTCGCGTACCGTGGTTAAATACCGAAGCGTAAGTTCAATCCCAGAGGGCATTATTTTTGTATACACCGTGGGCGTCATAATCCCTTTAATAAACATAAATCGATTCGTAAGTTTGTCGACTGTCACATCTGCTCTTTTTAAAAGTTCCACAGAGTCTGCATTCACATACTCTAAAAGAAGTTTTCTCGCATTTTGCCAATTGCTTTCATGGGTAAGTAAAAAAGAAATTTCATTCCAAATATATTGACTCGCGGCCGAATAATTAAAAAATGGTTTTTTGAGCACATGACTATTTGGGATAAAAACAATTTTCCCGGTGGATTGTCCTTCTTTTTTGACTTCCAAAAGTGCCGTTCGAAGAATTCCAATATCAATCACATCTCCTAAAATATCATCCACTTCAATACGATCGCCCGGTTTATAGCCTCTGGGGCCAATAATCACAAACCATCCCACAAAACTTTGAAAAATATCGATAAAAATAAGAACGGTGGGTAATAAAACAGCAAATGTCCCTAAAAGAGACGTCATGTTGAGCATCACCAAATTAATCACTGCAATAAATGCCGTCACAGCAACCGTGTAACTGATAATTTTCCGAGCATAATATTTTTTATACATGCTCTTAATACGCCGATTCACAAGCGATTTTCCCAATGCCGAAAGAATAATAAATAAAACAATGATGCCAAGCGTAATGACACCGTTTTTTAAAATCGTATTGATCTTCTTTCGAGTTTCTTTGGACTGCGGTGAGTTGAGCTGTGTCTTTTCAATTTGTGTTTCAACTTTTAACAGTGAAATCTTTTGGGCATTTAATTTTTCTTTTGCGTCTTGTAAATTGGAAAGTGCTTGCATCATGGAAGCTTCCGCGGCATTTCTTCTGTTCCAATCTCTGGAAACGACTTTTACTTTTTCGTATTCTTGTTGTTCGAACTCATACTTTTTTTGCGCTTCCTGAACTTCAGATTCCAGTTGAGAAAGAAGTTGAAGCTGCGTCTGTTTTTCGGTTTCTAATTTTTGAAGTTCTGGGGAGGGCCCTTTTTGCTGCACGGCAGGCGTTTCTGTTAAAGCCCCACCTGCGGGGATGGAAATCTGTGCCCACCCTTGGAGTGAAACACATAAAATAAGAATGACGAAAACCTGCTTCATGACTTTATTTATGGGCTACCGTTGTTTTCGGCTCTTTTTCTCTCGGCGTAAATGTAATGGGCAATTTTCCGCGGGGCCGAATAACCCCGGTAATCACTTGTGCCGTTGCATTTAAAAGCTCTGGCTTAAGATCATAGGCACAGACCCAAGTTCCAACATTTTGTAACGTTTTAAACACATACGGAGACTCAAAAGAAATCGCGACTGTTTTTTTCTGAACCTCTAAAGGAAGCCCTTTTAAAATAGAAACGTGTGAAGCATGCGTAATTCCAAAAAGAAGAAGATCCACGTGTTTTGATTTTTCGATTAACGCATTTAAAATCGTTTCATTTTGTTTCAATGTGGTTTGATAGGGGATCTTAAACGATTTTATCTTGGGATTATAATATTTTATTTCTTTTGAAAATGTCCAAAGCGGACTTACCAGTAATACCCGTCTTGAATCTTGTTCGGAAACAGGTAAAAGATTGTTTTTATTTTGAATCACGGTCACTGCTTTTTTAGAAATGGTTTTCATGAGTTCGCTTTGTAAATCTTCATAACTTTCCAATGAAGCCGGGAGGCGATTTGTTTTTGATAAACCTCGTTTTTGCTTTAACGCTAAAATTCGCCCAACAGATTCATTCACACGTTCTTCCGATAATTTCCCCGTTTGAACAGCATGTAAAAGCGTTTGATAGACTTGGTATTTTTTCTCATGCGTCCAGCCCACCATGACAATGTCACTTCCTGCATGAATGGCTTTGAGAGCAGCTTGTCCAACATCAAATTCATTTTGAATGGCTTTCATTTCGAGATCGTCTGTAATGATAACCCCCTCAAAATGCATTTTTTCTCTCAAAACATTCGTTAAAAGATTATACGAAAACGTGGCAGGCAATCCCGATGGATCCAAAGCCGGCACAGAAATATGGGCAGTCATAATGGCATCTAAACCATTTGCAATGCTTTTTCGAAACGGAACCAAATGAAAATCTTCTAAATAAGTTAGATCTTTCTTCAGTGTTGGGATTGCAAAGTGAGAATCCAACGTCGTTTCCCCATGCCCTGGAAAATGTTTTGCAGTGGCAGCCACATTTTGCGATTGAAGACCTTCGATGTACCACATCCCCAATTGGGCAACGAGATCTGGGTTATCGGAATAGGCGCGCACGCCAATCACAGAATTTTCATCGTTGGTATTCACATCTAAAACAGGGGCTAAATTCATATTAATCCCCATGGTCTTTAAATTTTGTGCTGTCAGCTTTCCCGCCAAAAAAGAAAGTTTGGGAGAACCTGTGGCCCCAATCGCCATGGCAGAAGGCAATACAAATGCATTTTTTCGAATGCGCGCAACAGATCCCCCTTCTTGATCCACCGCCACAAATAAAGGCGTTTGTGTGTTTTCTTTTGCAATACGCTGTGTTTCTAAAATAAAGCTTTGAAGCTGAGTGGGGCTTTGAACATTATGACTATATATAATGATACTTCCAAGCTTCAGGTCTTGAATCATTTTTTGAGTTTTTGGCGTAAGCGCCGTCCCCTCAATCCCAACCATCAGCATTTGTCCAATTTTTTCTTCAAGGGTGAGGTGCGAGATTTTCTGTGTAGGCTGATGCGGCGACAGATAATTCCCTACCTTCGGCTGAAGTGTCTTGAGTGGATAAAGTAAAAAAACAGCAGTAAAAACAAGTATATAGAGCTTTTTCATTCGTGGGTTACTCCTCAAGAAGCTTATCGGAAAGGCTTAAAAGATTCTAAAGCAAATAAATACAGTTCCAAAAAGTTAACGTCTTTGTCCACGCACCCCTTTTTAGATTTAAGAACAGAATTTTTAGAAGAAACAACTTCGTATTTTTCTCGACATTCCACCTGAGGCTTGATCGGCTGAGTGGTCTCTAAAAATCTATGAATTTTTTGCGCCATACTTAAAAATGCTGATTCTTTTATTTCATTGGAAGCAGTTTCTTTGCCGTTGATCATTCGAGATATTTTAAACGTTTTATCCCCTCTTATGAAAGTAATCTGATAATTTTCTCCTGTGTGGGCATTATGAATTTTTAAAACATAATGTTCTGAATCTAACGCCCAACCCAGACCCGTTATGAAAAAATAGCTTAAAACGAATAAAAGAATATATTTTTTTATCTTCATGGTAATTCTCCTGAACAATAAGAAGGTGACGAGGCACAGCCAAAAAGCTGATTAAAGTAAGGATGTGCACGTAATATCGTATTGATCCGCTTCCAATCGGGTGGGTGCACATCTGGGTTTCCTGTAAGTGGATCCATCAATTCTTGTTCTTCAGCCGCTCGACACAGCCAAACCGATGTTAAGACGGCCTCTCGCTTTTCACTTTCTGAAAGCGAAAGGGATGGCTCTTTTAAAAACTCCATCAATATTTCTGCTGCCAACCAATCTGAAAACGTTTCTCCCATTTGCGTTTCTTCAAATCCTTTTTTTTCAAAACACGCCTTAAGATGTTTCCAAAATTCGGGGATTCGGTTAGAACTTAAATCAATCGCATGCCCAATTTCATGCGACAACGTCCACATCTGTTTCCAAAGGGGTGCACTTAAATAAGGAACATTAATTTTGATACGATTATTCTCTGAAGAATATGCGGCATTCTCGCTGGTGACCATGCTTTGCAAATAATTCCCCGTAAAACCTTCTTGTCCCATGCGTTCCATTGGCCAATAAAGATCAATACCATTTAAAACTTGTCTTGCTTGAGACACATCTTGCGACTTACCTTCCGCAGACCGCTCGACATAAGTAATAATTTTTTCTTTTACACGTTGAAATGTACGGGCTATTTCAGCTTTCTTGGCGTTTGGATAAAAACGCTCTTCTATCGATTGGACAAGGTGAGAGTCGTGTAGCGGCCAAAACTTTAACTTGTCTGAAATAGAAAGTGAAAAAGCTTCATGCAAAGACACTGAAAATTCTTTGGTAAACTCTCTTACGTCTTCATCTGATAAATTTTGGAATAAACCATCATAAATTTTTCTAAGATTTTTGGCCACCAAACGATCAGAATTAACATCCCCTTTCTTACGGACTGTTTCATCGCAAATAGAATCCAGGTTTTTAAAAATTTTAGGATGGCTTTCTTTTAACCTTTGGATAAATTGTCTTAACGTTGAAAGAATATGTCCAGGGAAACCAGGGGCTTGATCATTTTGTAACCGCGTAAAACCAACCATAGGTTTCGCATAATGTTGGCCAAAAAATTTCTGCATTCCTATTCTACCCCGTTGATTTAAATATTCCAGATGTGACGACATCGTATTTTCAGTTTGTTGTCGAAGCAGGGGATTTTCCAAAGATAGCTGTTCTAATTTTTCAGCCAATTGTTCTGCCTCAATTCGTTTTTCTTGCTCTGTAAAAATATGGGAAAATTCAAGCCTTAAATTGTCTTCTTGTTCCTTTTGCAATTGCCTTTGGGCTTGTGTTTTATCGCAAGCTGTTTTTTGTAAATTACGACATGCTTTAAATCGATCTAAAATATCTTGGCTCTGAGCAAAATATGTCCGGTCTGGGGTTTTGTAAGTATACAATCCTGGACAATCTAAGAGTGGGTAGCCTGGAATTGCTGAAAGCGTATTATCGACCAACACAACAAGCGCTTTTGACTCATCCACCAATGTAAACATTTGTGATTGAGACAAAAATGGGAATGCCATTGTTATGAAAATCCCAAAAAAGAGCACTCGATGACGCATGCTTTCTTATCGACAATGCGTGAAAGATTCTAAAGTAAATAAGAAGTGGCTTTTTGCTTTAAATCGGCCAAAGCCATTTGAATGTGTTCGGCAGTCGTTGACTCTAAAATGGGATCGCCAAACACAATCACTGTCTTTGAAAAGGGATAGGGAAACCACATTTGATCCCAGCTTTTTTGAAACACCCATTTTCCCTGAGAAGCCGCAGCAACGGGGACAATGGGTTTTTGAAATTTTTTTGCTAAAAACACAACCCCTTCTTTTACCTGATGACGTGGACCTTTGGGACCATCTACGGCCCAAGCCAGGGTTTTGCCTTGATGAAAACTTTCTTGAATTTGCCCCAAAACTTGTGCCCCAAAGTGGCGGGTGGATCCACGCACCATTTTAAATCCCAAAAGGGTCAACACACGCGAAATCAGCTCACCATCTTTCGACCGAGAGGCCATGGTACAAATTGTGTTCGCATACGCATGATGTAAAGCCACAACGGGGATATCTTCATGATAATGCGCATAAATATAGGATTTTAAGTGACCCTTTTTCAGGGGCCGCAAACTGCTATCCACAATACGCACCCGAAGCGTGCGTATATAAGGATACAGAATCGCCGCTAAAATAATTGGTAAAATATACTTTCGAAATAAATCTTTCATGAATTCTTCGCTTATATCGAAACACTTAACCGCTTGCAATTTTTACATTTGTACTATAAATTTCACCCCTCAATCGCAAAAGGGGGAAATTTGGGGAAAAATGAAATCATTGCTTCCCATCTAAAAATGGTCAATGAGGTAGGTCGAAAAATCCTATCCCCGCCGAAGCTTGAGGACCTCTACCAAGAAATTGCAAAAACCGTTCAAAACGCCTTTCACTTCCATCATATTTCTATCTGGACATACGAAAAATACAAAGGCGAAGCCGTTCTCAAAGCCAAAGAGGGCTTGGTTCCCTATGCCAAGGAGATTGGAGATCGCATTCCCATTGAACGCGGCATGATTGGCTGGTCCATGAAGCATGGCGAAACATTGATTTCCAACGATGTCACCCAAGAACCCAAATACCACGCTTTTCCAGGGCTTAAGACGAAATCAGAACTCTGTTGTGTGATTCAACTTCAAGGCCAAGTCATGGGCTGTTTGAATGTGGAAAGTGAAAAGATGTATGCCTTTGAAGATAGCGATGTCATTGTGATTGAACACATTGCAGACCTGTGTGCGGTAGCCATTCAAAGCATTAAAAATTTTCAAGAAGTGAAAGAATTTAATCGAATTTTAGAAAAGAAAGTTGAAGAAAAAACAAAAGCTTTAAGCGAAGCCCAACAGATGCTTCAATACGAAAATAAAAACCTAAAAACATTTATCGATCAAAAACTGCCGGATATTAAAATTATTGGGAACTCGCTCACACTCAAAGAACTGTTAAATATGGTGGACCGCATTGCCCCCACAGACGCAACGGTGGTCGTTCAAGGCGAAAGCGGCACTGGAAAAGAACTCATTGCCAAGCGTCTCCACGAAAAAAGCCATCGAGCCAACGCGCCCTATGTAACGATTAACTGCGGGGCATTAAACGAAAATCTTCTCATTTCAGAACTCTTTGGACATGAAAAAGGTTCTTTTACCGGAGCGCACCAACAAAAAATTGGGTTGGTCGAAACAGCCCACCAGGGCACACTTTTTTTGGATGAAATTGGTGAAATGGGTAAACACATGCAAACGAAGTTGCTTCGTTTTTTACAAGAAGGCGAATTTTACAGAGTGGGAGGTAAAAAAGCCTTAAAAGTAAATGTCAGAGTCATTTCTGCAACCAATAAAGACTTAGAATACGAAGTTCAAGAAGGAAATTTCAGAGAAGATTTATTTTATAGGCTTAATACCATTACGCTGCGTGTGCCGCCGCTTCGAAAACGAAAAGAAGATATTGAACACCTGGTTCACCATTTTTTAAAAACATCGCTTTGGGGAGAATCGAAAACCAAAGAAATTACGCCAGACGCTTTACAATACTTAACAGAATACCAATGGCCGGGAAATATCCGAGAACTCCAAAACGTAGTGGAGCGCCTTAAAATTTTATCGGATGGAAAACAAATTACAAAAGAAGATATTGGACGGCATATTAAATTCCCAAAAACATCTCCCACACAAACCACCACAGACTTGGGTACCATTATTGCTTTAGAAGACATGGAAAAAACACATATTCTTCGAACACTCGAATATTTTGATGGCAATAAAACCAAAGCCGCCATGGCGTTGGGCATTACGATTAAAACTTTGTATAATAAATTAAACCGCTACATTGAGCCGCAAGTTACGCATTAACGAGATTCTTCGCGCTTAGTCCAAGTTATCGAGTTTCCAAAAATAAACTTTGCGATCCTTGTCATTTGTAATGACGAATCGCCCCTCTGAGCTAACCGCAGCGATTAGATTATAATAAGAAAATGGGGCGTCGTTATACAATTGATATATTTTTGGTTCATTTTTAGGATGAGACAAGTCAAATTCAAAAATCTGCGTACGCCTTACATAAATTAATTTATTTTTTCTAAAAAAGAATTGGTAACGTTCCTGAGTTTCTTGTTGCAAGGTTTGTGTTAAAAGCGATGAAAAATGATCTGTACGAAAAACTTGAAAGGATAGCTCTCTTCTATAAGATTCACCCACCTCTTGTGCCACTAAAAAAAATTCCCCTGTCTCAGAAAAAGAATGAGCCTCACCATAAGAGCTTATAGAATGCAAAAAGGAATTTGATGCCACATCCAATATTCTATATTCTCTTCCGTTGCCCCCTCTCACGAGCAGATACTTTTGATCTGGAGAAATCTTTTTCATTCCATGGAAGAAATGATCTCTATAGTAACTATCTTCCAGTTTTTTAAAAACATTGTTTTCAAGATTCCATATGTAGAAAACGCCCCCTCTTAAAACATAGGCCATATGATTTCTGGAAACATATTCAAGCTGGGTATATGCATTACTTTTTTGAGCATCCACACTTTGAAGAATCTCTCCTGAAGTAAAATCCAGTGCATATAAAGCTACTCCATGCCCATACTCTACAAATAAAATGCGCCCATCTAATGAAATATCGAAAGTATCAATATAAGAATCTATTCGATGTCTAATTTGGCTTACAATTTCAACTTCACGCGTCACCCTATTTTCGATGTCAAACAGAAATATTTTATGTGCAAATCCAACAACAAAATATTTTTCATCTTGGGTCAAAATGGCTTTAAAATAAGGATGGTCCGGAAGCGCCGTGACTGAAACCTCTTCTTTTAAACCTGTTTCGAGATCCATGAGGATCAGCACCTGTTCAGCATAGATGGCATACACTTTATTGAAACGATTCAAAAATCCATAACTCAATAATTGAAGTGGGCTTTGAATCGTACCCAGTAGGTTATTTTTCTTTAAATCGAAAACCTGAATTTCTTTATTTTCCCCCGCCACCATCACATAGCGATCGTCTTGACTGAGCCGAATATCTTGAATGACATCTTTATGTTGTAAGAGAACATCTCCGGAAGAAAGCAATGGAAATGGTGGGGCAACGGGAACTTCGGGAACTTCCGGCACAAAATAATAACTATTTTTTTCTTCATCTAACGAAACCTGCAGGGGAGAATCGATGGGGAAAACATTTTTTTCAACGGTCATTTTTTCAAAAACTTCTAACAGGGCATTTCGTATTTGAATTAAATGTGTGTAATTTACACCTTCTTTTTCAAATTCAATAATTTTTTCGAACTTTTTTTCTAACTTTATAATTAAATTTGAATTCATCGCATTGAGTCTTGTCGCGGAAGACCTTTTCATATCTTGGGCCACCCACGCAACGGCATATTTTAAAACGTCAAGCTGCCCTGCCCAACTTCGATGAAAATAAGAAATATTAATGAAGTAATGGATATTGGATTTTGTAAATGCCGCGTACGGTGGGGGTAAAAATTCTTTTTGATCCATGTTTTTAAAACTTTCTTCTAGAAAGGGTAGATCTGCTCTTCGATACAAATCAATCGCTTGTTTGACAGCAGGCACCAAAATTAAATTTAAAACCAAGTCATCATCATGGCCTCTAAAAATTTCATCTAATCGCAATGCCCGGTTTAAACAAAACCGCATTAAAAGAAGTTGTGGATAATTTTGGGCTTCTTGAACACTTTCTTTAATCTTTTGTATAAAAAATTCTTTCTTAGAAGCCTGCCTTTTACTTTTAAGCTCGGTTAACGCGGATTCCAACTTAAGGGCTGTATTTTTCGCCCAAAGCACCAGGTCTTCAGAAATATCTTCTTGTGTAATTTCTGTATCTACACCTTCATCATACATGGACTCTTGGGCGAATCCTGGCGCTGAAATTAAAAAAGATAAACTCAAAAATAATATACTCAAAGTTTTCATCAACATTCCTTTCATTCTTACCAATTCCACTTAATGTACGCCTGCCAAACCTCTGTTGCTTCAGGCAAGGTTTTTGCAAAATCTGGGTTATAATAATTGGCCATATTGCGCCCCAAGCCATTGTCTTCGAGTTCATAGCTTAAAACAAATACAGGGCCAAAATTAATAGGCTTCTTATCAAAATTATTGATATATATTCTATCGGAGCCATAACGCTTATATGTTCTCGTTTCATCCGTCAGTCTGAGTTCAAACTGTGCATGATAATTTTGAAGGCGAAGCTGATTTTTAAATTGATCCGAATGAACCGCTGGATATCTTCCGTCATAATCATCAAACTGCATTTGAGAAACTGTTGTCCCAAGACCCAATTTAAAATCTTTTGTAGAAAATTGCCCCCGCATGGTTAAATCCGCATCTACTGTAAAAGCGCTAAATTCTTTCTCCGACAATTGTGTGTTCCCACCCAATGTGGTTCTGTCGCCCTCTGTTAAAATAGGAAATCCATATCCTTGCCGCCACCCCGCCGGCGTTACAATATCTCTGCCATCTCCTTGCCTGTAAATGGTAGCGCCCCTTTCTCGAACCAAGAAATCTGCATTTTCTTGAGATGCACGAATACTTTCTGTTTCTTGGTCATAATGTTCTTGTTCTTTCAATTTCATGTTTTCTTTCCAGGAATCTGAAGCATTTCCCAAATTAAAATGATTCAATTGTAAGTTGTTTTCACTTTCCATAGGAGACCAATAGGCATTGACATCTAAAGCGATATTTTTATTTTCGAAAGGTTCGTAGTGCAGCGCAACACCCAAATTACCAATTGAATTTCTTTCAATGTTTCTTAAATTATCACGCTCAAAATCAACAATATTTGCAAACACCCCAAAACCAGATTCGTCATCTACCCATCTTGCGCCTGCAATTTTTATTTTTTCGCGAATAAATTCTCCCTCCCCATACCGCCAATCTCCACGCACAAAATAGGCATCTGTTCCCGTTTCTGGATTTTGGTATCGCACAACATCCATCCCGATCATTGCATAAGGCTGGGTCGGCTCTTGGTCTTGGGTATCTTTTGGTACGAGCACTCCCGCGCCGGTAGAGAGTGTTGCACCGACAAGCTGTGTTTGTGAGTAATCTTTTGCAATCGGCGGCTGATTCAGTGCTTTTACCCAGCGTTGCCACAAAGAAGGTTGAGAATCCTGACGTGGCACTTTTTCTGAGCTCGCCTGGGAAAAAGAATCCCTGGATTTCGGCGTAAAATAAATCATAAAAGAAGGAATATCTGCGGCATTGGCTTCCACCTTCATCTTTTCATAAACCTTTAAGAGCATTTTTCGAAATTTATTATTTATGACATAGCTTATTTCTTCAGGTTGAATATTTTCATGTTCCGTATACAGATTTTTTAAATCTAAAATGAGATTGGCATTGACAGGATTTCGATTTGTCGCAGAAGATCGCTTCATATCTTTCGCCACCCAAACCACCGCATTTTTTAAAATTTCAAACTGCCCCACAAAAGACCGATGCACATTGGACAGCGTTAATAAGTACGTAATATTTGCCTTTGTAAATGCGGCGTAGGCCGGGGGCTTAAATGCTGTGTCAGGAACGTCTTTCAAACCTTCTTCAAGAAATGGAAGATCTGCATTTTCATATAAGGCAATGGCCTGATTGACGGCGGGCATCAAAACAAGATTCACAACCATGCTCTCATCATGATCTTGAAAAATATCTGCCAATGTCAAAGCTCTATTTAACGTAAACCGCATTAAAAGAAGTTGTGGAAAATCTTGCGCTTCTTGGACACTCTCTCGAATGACACTGAGCAAAAATTCTCTTTTTTCCGCTTGTTCAATTTCTCGAAGCCTGACTTTCGCATCTTTCAACTTTAAGGCTGTGTTTTGTGCCCAAAGAAGTAAATCTTCAGAAATATCTTCTTTTGTAATTTCTGTATCTACGCCTTCATCATACATGGACTCTTGGGCCCACACAGAAACAGACATAAAACAAAATAACAGAAAAAATATGACGCTTTTCATTAGTCTCTCTCCATCTCCCAAGCCCGAATCGAAAGTGAGGGAATGGTTGTGACATATTTTCTTGAAGTTTTTCCCATAAAGAAGGGCCCCGTAATCAGCCCTCTTTTCAGCACTCTTCTAGAAAAGTACACCACATAAGAGACCTGATCGCTGACTTCTCTACCATACCCCACACGTTCAACTTTTTTTAAATGATAAAGTCCTGGCATGCCCCCATTGGAAAGTAAAAAAGTACCACTCCCTTCGGCATCATTTACCAAGATCACTTCTGCCCATTTGCCTTCATTATCTTCCCACACCCGAAATTCATTTTTTTCAAAAGAATATCGCGTAGGCGTTGCATGCGAAAACTCGGACTGTAGAGATCTGCCCCAATAAAAACGTACAATTTCTGTAAAGACTCCCGCATTATTCAGAGGTTTCAGCTCCAACATCATCCGCCCCTTTTCCAGATAAGAAAGGGTGAGCGTCATCAAAGCTGTACCATCATAGGGCGGAACAATGACCGTTTTATCTAAGTTAAGTACAAATTGCGAAAAATCTTGCTGCGTATCGCTAACAGGACGCGAAGCATACACTTCAACTTCTTCAATTTTATGGTCGCTTGTGAGGCGCTCTAAAATAATATTGAATTGCTCTGGCGCTTCCGAAGAGTATTGTACCAACGTGAGTTGATATTGCTTGTCGGTTGTGACCCCTCGCCCCACATAATTTCCTTCTTTAATTTTTAACTCGCCCCCTAAATGTTCATGAAGCCGCATAAAGTTTTGTAACCCCGAAATGCCTGCTTGCGATATGCCGGAGAAAACCAAGCATAGAAATAAAATGAATATATGTTTTTTCATGATTAATATCCTCCCAAAGAATGGTAAGCACTAAAACAGTTATCCCCATGTCTTTTAAAATGGCTTTCAATATGTTCGAGCTCGTGAATGATGTTTTCAACGCGATGACGCGTAAACACCAAAAGCACGCGACTATCTGAAAAATAGGTTCGATACCCTTCTAAGTATTTATGAATGTGGGTATGCAGCTTTGAAAGCTGCTCTTGAATGCACTCATAATTACGACTTAGCACAGATAACGCTAGATCATCTTTTGCCCAACCGGTTAAACTCTCAAAGAGTAAAAGCTCTCTGTGGCTACTTCCCATGGGGATGGCTCGATCCATTCCAAAAGAAAGGAGCTTTACAACATACTTTCCATATTCTGTATAAAAATGATCATTCACAATAAATGTATGTTGGCAGTCGCTCCCACAGCGATGCTGACTGTGAAAATACGGAATTGTATAGCGTTGATCGAATTGAATATTCACTTCAATAATAAAGGTATAAAAATGAGAAAGCAGCTCAACGACCACTTCTTGTTCTTGTTGGGCTTCGCGTTCTGGCTGATCTTGGGGGCCCGTGAGTAAACTATTGAGCGCCAAAGCCCTTGAAATAGACTTCATGGTGAGAAGCTCCACGGGGACTTCTGTTTCAGGATTTTTATAATTATTTAAAGCTGTGGTTAATCCCTCTACAAAAATATTTCGGATATTTTGAAAATTACCCCGCGCCAAGTTGGCCAATTGCTTGTATTCCAGTAAAATGCCACGCGTTGCACTGCACCAACTTGAAAGAGATTCCCAGGGATGCTCAGAAGCTTCGCCCGCTTCATGACGATGCGGATAGTATTGCTCGTCGTTGGCACCGCCGCCCCCGCCCACATTGGTTCCACCCCCCGAAAATACAGGGTGCCCAACCAGGCACAATACCCCCAAACAATAAACAATGATTTGTTTTTTCATTTCTTTCTCCCTTCAATACTTTTTGTTAAATAAAAAAGTTGAATATTGATTTGTAAAACTTCTTCCCCTTCTTTGGGTTGACAACTTAATTTTTCATTGAGTTCTTTTCGAAGATCTTCAATTTTTGATTTAATCATTGGGTAATCACTTTTTCGGATACACAGCGTTAGCCCACTGGGTTCGCGTTCATTTCTTTCATCTTCTGTAATGGAAGCTTTGGCCAAATCAATCATTTGCTGATGAAAGTTTTGAATGGCCAGGCTTACGACCTCTTTTTGATACTCAAGCTGTGGAAAAATTTGTTGCAAGCGCCCCATTTCATCTCTTTTTAAAAGCTTCATACGAAGCAATTGCTCAAGGGCTTTTTTAACCTGCGGTTTTGAAACTTTATTTTTAAGCCGCCCTTGAATCCATTCTGGATCTTCCTGGAAATCTTTCAAATTGACCATTTCATGAATGGCGACATAGTACCAATTCGATAAATAATCGTAATAATCGGAGTCGATTTTAAAAACAGCATTGTCTTCTTTTTGTACTGTCTTTTTAAGCTCTCCAAAATAATATTCTTTCGAGTTCAATGCCGAACTTTGATTAAACCAAACCAGGTTTGTAAAATAATCAGCTTCTTTTTTTGAAAGATCTAAGCCTGTAATAAAATGTCGGATGGTTCTGGGCGTAATATTTCTAGAGCCATCGATCACCCGTTTTAAATAGTTGGGGGAGTTCAACCCTGCCCGCCTGGAAAAGACCGCATAGGAAAAAGATTTATTTTTTTTCTTTTTTATTTGGTAAAAATCTTTTAAAAAATTTCGGTGGTCTGTATATTGATAAATCGTATTCATAGCTTTCAATCAAATATTTAACTTGCTATTTAAGAGAATATTTTTTAAACGTCAATCGTTAAATGCTGTTTAAACCATTTTTTCGTTACAAAACGGTAAGGGTTAAAATGAAAAAAATTATTTATAGCCTCTTTTTATTGTTTATTTTCTGTGCAGATTCATCTGGCGCGGAAGAAGTCTCCTATTTCAATCCCTACACGAAGACATACGAAAACATTCAGTTAAATTCTATTCTTGTAACTCAAAAAATACGATGCGATGCAGACAATCAAAATGAAAAAAATATTACCATTGAACTTGCCACAGAACTCATTCAAAAAATTGAATCTGAATTTATTCCAAAATTTGAATTTTTATTTACAACGGATACCGATCAAAAACTCCCCCTTTGGCCCCTTCAAATTATTTTTACAGAACGCCTTACCCCCTCCAAAAAAATGGAATTCAAATATCAAGCTTATTATACCCCGCTGTATCGAACGCAGCTGGGACACGAAGTTTTATGGGTAAGCCTGGATAAGCTTTCAAAAGATGAATTGTATTTTTATATTGCCCACGAACTTTTTCATCTTTATTACAGATTGCGCTGGAACGATGCCCCAAAATGGATTGAAGAGGGGCTGGCGCATCTCTTTGGATATCTTTTTACAGGTTTTTTTCCGCAATACCAAATTACAAAATATTTTGAATCGCCCCAGATCTCCCTAGAAGACTTTCCGGTCGACTCTCCAAAATACTATGGTCATGCATTTTTATTCTTTTACTACCTTTATATGCACCACTTAACTTATAAAGACCTTAAACCGCTGGTTCAATCCGAACATCCCAAAACCGTTTTAGAAAGTAAGGGATTATCTTTTCAGGAAATCTTTACCCATTTTTCAATCGCAAAACTTTTCAATACAATTTACGTTCACCCCAACCAAGCCTATTCATTAAAACCAACCTATGGAAGGATTGAATTCAAAAATCTTCAAGATCTTTCAGCCTGGAACCCCAAACCCTGGTCTTCCTTTTACGTAAAAATAGACCAGCGTGAGGCACTTCAAGAAATGTGGGGGGCTTGGAATTCTGGGCAAAAAAATGAGCAGCCCGGAAAATTAATTTTTGTTCAGATTCCTCAATATGGATTCCCAAAAGTTCTTCCAGAACAAAACACACAAAACGCAACACATATTCTTTTGCTCACGTTTGCATCCTCCCAATAACCGTCGGAGGGGGGTCGGATTTCCGTCCCTTTTTTTCAGCTCTGGGATTTACTTTCTGAGTGCACTCCTGTAAATCATTGATCAATGTTTTCAAAAAACATACACTAAAGGAGAACATATGACACTGACAAAACAAGACTTAATTTCAATTGGCGAAATCGTAGATCAGAAACTTGATCATCGGTTCAAAGAACAAGACACAAAAATTGATCAAAAGCTAGACCAACGTTTTACAGAACAAGACACAAAGCTCGATCAAAAACTTAAAGATACAAAAAATTCGCTTTTGGATGTTATGCGTAGAAATAATGAACATCTCATCCGTGTAATCAATGAAAATACTGATAAAAAAATTGATCGGGGCATTTTATCCTTAAAGGTTTTGATCGAAAATCTAGAATCAAAAATGGTTCTTTTTGCTGAAGGGCATGACGCACATTTTGAAAAACTTCAACAACATGGCGCTACACTCAACAAACATGAAAACGACATTCAAACCCTAAACGATTTCGTTTTTACCCCCAGAAAAAATCTCTAAACCAAACACATGCTTCAAACGATAATCCTTATTTTGGCCGCCCTCGTTTCTTCCATCATCTCTGGCACCATGGGGATGGGAGGGGGCATTATTCTGCTCGCTGTAATGGCAGCCTTTTTTCCGCCGTTGGTGCTGATTCCCCTTCATGGCATTGTGCAATTTGCAAGCAACCTCACTCGAACGCTCCTATCTTATGATAGCATCGTTTGGAGCATTACCCTCCCCTTTGCCATTGCCAGTCTCCCAGCAGCTTATCTGGCAAGCCGCCTTGTGATCGAAATTCCGCAATCTACGTTTAAAGTTTTTCTAGGCTTTTTTATTTTGCTCATGACCTGGATGCCCAAACTTAAAAATGCCCCCAAGATTAAAGGAAAGTTTTTTATTTTAGGCTTTGTGGCAACATTCATTTCTTTATTTATTGGCGCAACAGGTCCTTTTCTTGCCCCCTTCTATTTAAGAGAAGGCCTCGTAAAAGAAAAATTGGTCGCCACTAAAGCAGCCTGCCAGCTTTTTTTACACTTCTTTAAAGTTTGCGCTTATTTGCAAATTGGGTTTCACGTCCAAGAACATGCTTCCATTCTTTTTGGATTGATTGCAATGGTGGTTTTAGGAAACGCCATTGGCAAAAAACTGCTTAAAAAAATCTCAGACAATTCTTTTGTCTTGGCCTTAAAAATTATTTTAAGCCTGCTCGCGATTCACATTATTGTAAAAGCACTTTTGTAATCCATGCGATCCTTCAGCCCTTCGGGCTTCAGGATGACTCAGCCTAATACGTATTTAAAATAATAATATAG
>Ga0155199_1036_pt3 | contig 19270 bp, 16 predicted proteins | sample RifCSPhighO2_02_FD_106167 | JGI IMG/M metagenome (GOLD analysis project Ga0155199, IMG submission 106167) | Deltaproteobacteria bacterium RIFCSPHIGHO2_02_FULL_40_11
CCAAAGCCCTTCGAACGTTGAGCGATCAACTTAAAAATGAATTAAAGTCCGGAATCATTATTTTAGGGGCCGATCTAGAAGGAAGGGCTTCCTTAACGGTAGCTGTTACACAAGACTTGGTTTCAAAATATTCCGCAAACGATCTCATCCAAAAACTTGGGACAATTCTCGGCGGAAAAGGGGGAGGAAGAAACGATTTTGCCCAAGGCGGTGGCCCAGACGCCCGCAAACTCTCCGATGTTTTTCGAAAAGTAAAAGAACTTTTGTAAGTTCAGGGGCAAATTATTTTAATTTTCTTTCCAAAAAACTTCATTAAAATTGAAAATTTCCTATTCGATACGACCGCCCAAATATTTTGAAAGAAATTTTTCAGTTGCCGCATAGAATTTTAGACGGTTTTGGGGTTTTGCAAAACCATGACCTTCATCAGGAAACAGCATGTATATGTGATCAATCCCTTTTTGCTTCATGGCCTCAACAATCTGTTCCGATTCAGCTTGCTTTACTCTGGGATCATTGGCGCCCTGTGCAATGAGCATCGGAATTTTAATCTTCTCGACATGAAAAAGGGGAGAACGTGATTTTAAAAAATCAGATTCCGTATTTGGATTTCCTACTCGCTTATGCAGCATTTCTAAGTAATTAGACCAATATGGCGGAATGCTATTCATAAAAGTTATCAGACTGCTGGGACCTACAAGATCAATCGCACACGTAAAAAGATCAGGCGTAAAAGTCGCTCCTACAAGAGCTGCATATCCTCCGTAAGATCCCCCATAGATACAAATTTTGGTGGGATCTGCAATGCCGCGATTTATAGCCCATTGAACGGCATCGACCAAATCAAGGTGCATTTTCCCTCCCCATTCTTTATCTCCAGCATTTGTAAATGCTTTTCCGTACCCTGTTGAACCTCGGAAATTAACCTGAAGCGAAATATAGCCTCGGTTCGCCAGCCATTGTGCTTCCGGATGATATCCCCATGTGTCTCGGCCCCATGGCCCACCGTGAACATTTAGAACCATTGGGAGTCTTTTTTTCTGAGTTCTCGGAGGATAAGTAATATAACCATGAATCGTTAACCCATCTCTCGATTCAAATGAAATGGGTTCCATTTTTGAGAGCGTATAGTTATTGAGATCTGGTTTATGATGGAAAAGAAATTTAGCAGTCCCCTTTTTTCTATCGTAAGCGTAATATGGGATGGCACCATTATCTTTTATAAACGCAATAAGCCATGTGGTGTCCGCGTGATCCCGACTGACAATAAAAAAATCACCATGATCCAGGTTTGATAAAAATTCGAAATCTTTTTTTATATTATTATCCAAAACAATCCATTCATGGCGTGCCTTTGAATAAGAAACCGCTTGAATCGTATAGGTATCTGGGTGAACCATAATTTGTTCTACATCATATTGAGGATCTTCAGAGATGACATGCATAGCACGATCTTTTAACGATAGCCGCATAAGACGTCCCGCATTTACATTTCTGGAATCTTTAAGGTAGAGAAAGGAACCATCTTTAGAAAAGGAAATGGGCTCACTGGTTAATGCATCTTGTGAATCCCACGAAATTATTTTTTCCCACTTAGAATCATGATTGGCCCGAACAAGAAGGTCAAATCCACCCTGAGCGACCGAAACCAAAGCGCCTCTTACTTTAAGCTGTGTATCTATAACCCAACTGGATATATTTCCTGGATTTTTAGCCAATAGCTTCAGGCCTCCCTCAGGCAGAGTAAGTTCATATACATCGTGTAGTTTAGGATTATTTTTATTCATTTCGATGATGAGCGTATTTGGAAAATGTTTATCTTTCGCTAAAGTTCGAACCTGAACATTTTCAAAAGGTGTTAAATCTTTTATGGTATTTTGGGTAAGATCAACAGCATAAAGACGCCAATTTTCATTTCCGCCTTTGTCTTGAAGATAAAAAATGTGCCGATTGTCTTCGGCCCAAAAATAAGTGCGAATCCCGCGTTCCTTGTCAGCTGTGACGACTGTATCATCCTCCTGGCCGACTGTTTTTACCCAGACATTTAGGACATTATCGACAGGCGCAAGATATGCTATTTTTTTTCCATCTGGAGAAATCTTTGGACTTGCTTTAAGTGGATTTCCAAAAAGAACTTCCCTCGGAATGAGGCTTGGTTTTTTAAATTTTAATACCCCGACGATTGTAATGAGTAGTATCGCAATTGCACCCGTAATTACGCTTAATTTTAATACCATTTTCTGCCTCCTATTCTTTTTTTAAGGATTGGATTTGAAACTTTTTTCACACCCACTGCGAAATAAGCTTGTGCGCCACAAAGCCAATCCCTAAAAAAAGGATGCCGAGGCCATAACAGGCCCAAAAACTTAGAGAAAATTTTTGAGAGAGAAAAAAAGGCACAAAAAATAAAAACGTAATAGGAAGGGCAACCAAAATGCTTTTTGCGAGGGTGATGGTGTTTTGGGGATCTTGGTATTGAAAATAAGAAAGTGGAAGTACCAACAGCGTTGAAAGGGGAAGTGCAATCATAAACCCTGCGAGTACAGGGTATTTATTCGAAAGCCAGGCACAAAAGCTAATTGCAGTTGCAGAAATAAAAATGTTTAGAAAAAAAAGAGCCATCTTTAAACCGTGGTTACTTGTGCATGTTGGGCCATGTCCAAATACATGATGGCCTGCTTATTTACAGGATCCATGTCGAGTGCCGCTTCCCATTCATGGGTGGCTTCAATCATTTTCCCTTGTGCATAATACGTTAACCCCAATTGAATATACGCGGGGATAAAATCCGGATGGCTGGCTTTCGTAGTTTTTAAAACTTTCAAAGCTTCTGAAAGTGCCCCCTGTTTTTCGTAAAGTTTTGCAATATGAATTGCGATTTCGGGTTTTTCATGGAGTGAAAGCGCCTTTTCAAATTCTTGAAGCGCTTCTTCATGCCGGCCATACGATTCATACATTTGCCCCAATTCAATATGCTTTTGCGCTAAGTTTTCATTAATGTAAGAATCTTCCACACGGTCTACCGAATGAACTTGCTTTTTTGCGCGATTAAAAATCAGCCTTCCTTCTTCGTATTTTCCTAAATCGTTGTAAAGCACAGATAAGCTAATAGCAGCGTCCGTGTAGTTTGGTTTTAAAGACAATGCTTTTTTATAAGCTTCGATGGCTTGGGTAAATTTCCCCTTTTCATGATAAATATTGCCCAACAGATAATAGCTTTCGGCGCCCAAATTGTTTTGCTGAATTGCCTTTAGAAGATAATCTTTGGCTTCTTGAAAGGATTTAACTTTAAGACGGTCTTTGGCGAGTTGAATATAATATTGGTACTGATCCATAAAGGTCTTATTTACTCAATAATTCCTTTGCCTGTCCTGCAAACTGCGATTCTGGAAATCTGCTTAAAAAACTATTTAAAACCCGCGTTGCCTGGTTCTTCTTATCCATATGATAATAGCAGAGTCCTTGGTAATACAAGGCCTTTTCATCAAATCCCAGGTTTCTGTACTTCTTTAAAATCTCTTCGAGTCTGCCGGCCGCAGCTTGGTATTTTTTTCGTTTTAAATAAAATTCAGCAATATACATTTCTTTTTCGGCTAATTGTTGATTGGCAGATTTTTGTTTTTCTTTAATTTCCTTTGCATATTTAGAATGTGGGAATTCGTCTAAAAACTCTTGAAAGGTTTCAAGGGCTTTTTGAGCAGGGGTTAAATCGCGATCAATCGTAGGGGGAATCTGCTTGTAATTACATAAGGCAATTCGATAGGCCGCAAAATCCACTTGTTTATGAGAGGGATGTAAGTCTCGAAACGTTTTAAAATATGCCAGGGCTTCAATATAATTTTCAGCCAAATAATAGGTTTCGGCAATTTGAAGCTCAGCTTCAACGGCTTCCGGGCTTAAAGGGTATTTGTTTCGGATGCTTTGAAAACGTTCTAAGGCCAGGTCGTATCTGCCTGCCTTTTGAAAGTCCATCGCAACTTCTAAATCGATTTTTTCTTGGGTTTTCTTAACATCCCCGCCGGCGCATCCAAAAAGGCATGCCAAAAACACGAAAACCAAAATAATTCCAATATGATAGTGTGAATTTTTCATTGTCCAAAATGGTACTTTTATTATATATAGCAGGTAAGATGACTGTGGCAACAACTCTTTTTAAACACACGTCTTTTTTACGCGGTAAACGAGATCTTTTAAAGGCGATTCAAGCGCACCAAAAGCAAATCCGAAATATTAAAAAAAGTTCCTCCAAATTGTTAGAAGAGGTTGCGCGTGAAATAGATTTGGTTCGGGGGCGGCCTCTTTTTTATCCGGCCATTTTTTCTGGAATTGGACATGGCGCTTTGGCAGAGCTGGTCGATGGCTCCATAAAATACGATTTCATTACAGGCATTGGCACCCATTATTTTGGGCATTCCAATTTAGATTTAATCGATACCGCAATTCAAGCAGCATCCAAAAATATTGTCATGCAGGGAAATTTGCAGTTGAGCCCGGAGGTCTTAGATTTTTCACAAAAATTACTTTCACTGGCTGGCGGCAAATTAAAGCATGTGTGGCCGGTACTGTCTGGCAGCATGGCCAATGACAATGCGCTTAAAATCATTCAACAAAAAAAATCACCTGCCTATAAAGTCGTTGCCTTTCAACATTGTTTTCATGGCCGAAGTATTGCGATGGCACAAATTACAGATAATGAAAAATACAGGAAAGGCCTCCATCCATTTCATTTGGCAAGTTATATTCCTTTTTATGATCCCGCAGATGATCAAAGCATTCAAAAAAGTGTAACGGCGCTGAAAGATGTTTTACACAAAGAAAAAGGGGAAATTGCGGGGTTTGTATTTGAGCTCATCCAAGGAGAAGGTGGGTTTAATCTGGCGCCCAGAGAATTTTTTACAAGCCTTATGGATATCTGCCAGGAAGAAAAAATCGCAATTTGGGTGGATGAGGTTCAAACCTTTGCACGCACACAAAGCTTGTTTGCATTCCAAACTTTAAATTTGACGGATTATGTGGATGTGGTGACCGTCGGGAAAATGCTTCAAAACTGCGCCACACTCTATACAGCCGAATATAATCCAGATCCGGGACTCATTGCAGGTACATTTAATGGCAGTACTGTTTCTTTAACCGTTGCCAGTCATATTTTAGAGCGTCTTAAAAAAGAAAAATTTTTTGGTACGACAGGGAAAATTGCGCACCTTGAAAAGTGGGCCAAAAAAGGGATCGAAGATCTTCAAAAGAAATTTGGGAAAGAAACCATTTCAAATATTTCCGGGGTCGGCGCCATGTGGGCATGGCAATTTCGAGATGGAAGCATGGAAAACACCAAGGCGCTTATTTTAAAGGCGTTTGAAGAAGGTGTGATGTTGTTTTCCTGTGGCCGAGGCCCCTATAAAGTTAGATTTTTATTGCCCGCAGGTATTCTTACAGAAAGTGTATATCAAAAAGCATTGGGTATCCTTTCTAAGGCCATACAAAAGCTATGAGTTTTAATTTACTGGAAGAAGCAAGCCGGATTCTTGAAATTAATTCTATTACCTATGAAAGTAATCTCCCCGTTGTTGAATACCTGTGTAAGCTTTTAGAGCCGTTTGATGTAGACATTGAGAAACAAAGCGCCACCCATTTTGAAAAGCCACAAGCGAATCTTATTGTTCGCAAAGGTCCTCAGACCGGAAAAACACTTCTTTTTAATTCCCACCTCGATACCGTTTCTGCAGGGGATTTTTCGCTTTGGGATCGAACGGGTGGAAATCCTTTTCGCGCAACCGTGGACCAAGATAAAATTTTTGGATTAGGGGCTGCCGATGTAAAACTGGATGCACTTTGTAAACTCAAAGCCTTAGAAAAATTTATCAATATTCCTTTTAAAAATCCATTTGTTTGGGTGGGAACCTATGGTGAAGAAAGTGGCCTTGTGGGCGCGCGTCAGATTTTAGAAAGTAAAATTGTAAAGCCAACCTATGCTGTCGTTGGGGAGCCTTCTAACTTAAATATTATTCATGCCCATAAGGGGCACCTGGTGGTTGAAATTTGCTTGGAAGACAAAAAAGCCCGTCCGATCTCGAAACAAGAAAAAATTTCTAGACTCGATTTTTTAGGAAAGGCAGCGCATAGCTCTACGCCTCATTTGGGTGAAAATGCCATTGAAGAGCTTTTTAATTTTTTAAAGACGATGCCAGACCTTTCTTTGGTTTCAATTGAAGGCGGGCACCTGATTAATGTCATTGCTGAAAGTGCTGTTTTAAAAGGTCTCGCAACACAAAAAATAACGCCAAACCCTAAAAAGTTTACCGCATCTGAAGAAGAAAATAGCGAGAAGGGCATGGTTTTTTCGCCACACATGACAAAAATGCTGATTACCCTTTATGAAATTGTGCGTCGTTATGCCCATGTTTTTAAAAAGACCCCTTTAGATACCTTTGATCCACCTTATAGTTTACTGAGTTGTAATGTTTTAAAAACGCAAAGCAATCAGATCACTTTGCAGCTGAGCATTCGTACTTTACCCAACTTAGACACAAATGCCTGGTTTTTGGGCTTTTCTCAGGAAATAGAAAAAGTTAAGCAAAATCAAGAGGATATAAATGTTTTGGTGAAGAATCTTCGTGAAAGTAAGCCCATGGAAACGAGTATTTCTTCGACTTTGGTGCGTGAGGCGAGGCACATCTTGCAACAGATGGGATTACAAGATATTGTTGCCACCAAAGCGACCTCAACCGAGGCTTCTATTTATGCACAAATGGGTGCGGAAGCGATTGTTTGGGGTCCAGGCATTTCGGTGGGCAATGTCCACCGACCGAATGAATTCAATTATATTCATCATTTAAATAAGGCTGTGATATTCTACGAAAAATTGATTGAATCATTCTGTGTTAAAGGAGCTTAGATGTTTATTGTTCGATCTGTAAAAACAGCTGATTTAAAGCAAGTCAATACGCTTTCAAGAATGTTGAATGCTGTAAATTTGGCTATGGAAACCCCAGAACTTCGGAAACAAATTCAACGTTCGATACATTCTTTTAATGGAGAAGTGTCGCGGCCCGAAGCAGAGTACATTTTTTGTTTAGAAGAGCGAGAATCTCAAAAGATTATTGGAAATTCCATGATTATTGCCCAACATGGAACCAAAGATAGCCCCCATTTTTATTTTCAAGTTCAAAAACTCGAAAAATTTAGTAAAACCATTCATTCTGGCATTGTTCACGAAGTTTTAAAATTTGGATATGATCAAGATGGCCCCACGGAATTGGGGGGCTTAATTTTGCACCCCGCTTTTCGTCATACGGGGCAACATTTAGGCAAAGCCCTTTCTTGGGTTCGTCTCATGTACATTGCCATGCACAGAAGACGGTTCAAAGATCGAATTTTGACCGAGTTTTTACCGCCGTTAACAGAAGAGGGAAAATCGGAACTTTGGGAAGCCATTGGGCAGAAATTTACAAACCTCCCCTATTTAGAAGCAGACAAAATTAGCCGGAAAAATAAAGAATTTATTTTTTCATTATTCCCAAGAGAGCATATTTTTACATGTCTTTTAAGTGCACGTGTTCGTCAATTGATTGGAGAAGTAGGCGAAGATTCTAAACCCGCAACTCGAATGTTAGAATCGATTGGATTAAAATATTTAAGAATGATTGATCCCTTTGATGGGGGGCCGCATTACGGTGCGCGGATGAAAGATATTGCTGTCATTAAAGCTACCAAACGCTATCGTATTCAAAAATCGGGGGCACGAAAATTTACGCAAGCTGGGCTCATTGCAAAAGAATACGATGGACAATTTGAAGCCGTGGTTGGAAATTGCAAAATTGAACGTAAAAGAATTCAACTGCCATCTGACATTAAAGAAGTCTTACAAGTGGGGCCTGGAGATACCGTCCACTTTTTACCTTTTGAAATTCCAAGTCAAAATGAAAATATTTAAGCCCATTCCAATTTTAGGGGATTACATCGATGGGAATTTTGTGCTTTCCAAAGACCCTTCTGGAGAAATTGAGTCGATGAATCCTGGAAATACGAAAGATCATCTGGGCATGTTTCCCTATACGTATTCACATGTTGGGCAAGCGGTGGATGCGGCGAAAAAAGCTTTTTTAACGTGGCGCAACTTAACCATAGATCAAAGAATTTCATATTTTAAAAAACTACATACTGAAATTTCTTCACAGGTGGATGCCCTTTCAGAAGTGATTTCGAGGGAAACGGGTAAACCGCTCTGGGAGGCGCGCCAAGAAGCACAGGCTTTGCTCGGGAAAATTACAGTTACCATCGAAAGCAGCATGAAGCTTGTGATGGACCACAGTGTTGCTGACGCATTGGCTGACATTCCAGGAAGATACCGTTTTAAACCCAGAGGGGTCATGGCCGTGATCGGCCCCTTTAATTTTCCTGCGCACTTACCCCATGGCCATATTGTGCCTGCGCTGTTAACGGGAAATACAGTTGTTTTTAAACCGTCCGAGCTAACGCCTGCCGTTGGGCAAGTGTATGCTGAAATTTTTCATAAAGCGGGCTTTCCAAAGGGCGTATTTAATCTTGTGCAAGGTGAAAAAGAAATTGGGAAGCGATTATGCATGGAAAAAAATGTGGATGGCATTTTATTTACCGGATCTTACGAAGTGGGTTTAAAAATTAAACAAGAAACAGCCCAACATTATTGGAAACTGGTTGCATTGGAAATGGGTGGAAAAAATGCTGCCATTGTTTTGGAAGATGCGCCTTTTCAAAAAACACTCTATGAAGTTGTGAAAGGGGCTTATTTAACAACGGGGCAACGATGTTCCGCAACGAGCAGACTGATCTTACTTCCGAAAATTGCAGATCAGTTTATTGAAAAACTACACCAACTTTCCAAAGAAATTCGCATTGGCTATGCTTTTGAGGATGAACCTCCTTTTATGGGGCCGCTCATTCATCAAACTGCCATGGAAAAATATCTTCGGTTTCAAGGGATTGCCCAAAGAGAAGGGGGCGAGACCATTATGCGCGGCAAGGCTTTAGAATTAAAATACCCAGGATATTATGTTACGCCTTCTATTTATCGAATGTTTAAAAATCAAACGGGGGGAACCTATTTACAATCTGAAATTTTTGGGCCAAGTCTTGGAATTTTAATTGCCGATTCTTTAGAGGAAGCGATTTCTCTTTCCAATCAAACAGATTATGGTTTGGTGACGTCGGTTTTTACAAAAGATCGGGCATCTTATGAAACTGTTTTCCAAAATAGTAAAACGGGCCTGATCAATTGGAATCGATCAACCGTAGGCGCCTCTTCGAAGCTTCCGTTTGGAGGTATGGGAAAAAGTGGGAATGGATATCCCACCGCGTTATTTGCGCCCTATTATTGTACGTATCCTGTTGCCTCTTTAGAGGATGAAGCCGACGATACTGCACCGAGCTTTTTACCCGGTATTCCTAAATATGAAAAATAAGATTTTAAGGCTCATGGCATTAGATGTGGGAAGCCGACGCATTGGCGTTGCGATCAGCGATGCCATGGGATGGACGGCACAACCCATTACCACCCTTGAACGAACAACTTTGCAAGAAGATTTCAAAAAGATTGAAGCGCTTCTTCATGAATACGAAGTAGATACTCTGGTCGTTGGTTATCCTCAAGGCTTATCGCAAAACATTACACCTCAAACCCAAAAAGTAATTGATTTTGTCGAAAAATTAAAAAAACAAGTCACCTGCCCGATTGAAATTTGGGATGAGTCCTTTACCACCCGACAAGCTGAAGAGGTTCTTCTGGAAGCAAACATCAGTCGAAGGAAAAGAAAAAAAGCAATTGATAAACTGGCCGCAGTATTTATTTTAAAAAGTTACATGGATTCAAACAAATGAAACGTTTTAAAGAAATATCGATCATTGGGGGAATTGTTTTTTGTTTATTTGTATTTATCGAAGTGTTTTTATTTTTAAATACCGTCCCTTCCGATCAAAAAAATGAAATTATCTTTTCGGTTCCAAAAGGAGCACCCTTCCGAAAAATTGCCAGAAAGTTAAAAGACGAAAAGCTTATTACAAGCAAATTAAAATTTTATATTTTAGCGAGGCTGAAAGGGAATCTAAAAAAAATTAAAGCGGGAGAGTATTTATTATATTCAAACATGAAACCCATTGATGTTTTAAATCTGCTCGTAAGTGGTGCAACTTATTTATATCGTGCGACGATTCCTGAAGGATATAATATGTATCAGATTGCCCAAGTATATGAGGCTGTGGGGCTTGTTTCTCAGAAAGAATTTTTAGAAACCTGTACACAGGGGCTTTTACTTGAAGAACTTCAAATTTCGGGCCCTTCTTGTGAAGGATATCTTTTTCCAGAAAGCTATTTTTTCTCAAAGCCGGTTACGGCCCAAACAATTATTCGAACCATGGTAGAACGGTTTTATCAAAATTATTCGTCAGATATTCAATACAAGGCGAAAAAATTAAAACTTACAAAAAGAAAAGTTGTTATTTTGGCATCTATCATTGAAAAAGAAACTTCTGTTCCCCATGAACGAAAACTTATTTCAGCGGTTTTTCACAATCGATTGAAATTCAACATGAAATTACAAAGTGATCCAACGGTTATTTATGGAATTTCAAATTTTTCTGGAAATTTAACCAAAAGCCATTTAAGAATACCCACCCCTTATAATACCTATACTCAAAAAGGATTACCTTTTGGTCCTATTGCGAATCCTGGTCTGGAATCTTTAGAAGCAGCTGTTGACCCAGCGAAGGTAGAATATTTATATTTTGTTTCAAAAAATGATGGAACGCATTTTTTTTCAAAAACCTATCGAGAACATGTAAATGCCGTCAATCGATATCAAAAGAGAAGGCAGCCTTAAAGACTTACGTATTGGAGCAGTTTTTCTTTGGCTTTGATGTAATAGGGATGTTCTTTCTCAGTTAAATTCAAAATTTCTTGCCATTTAGATTTTGCAGCCGAAATATCGGGGAGATTTTCATATACGGCGGCTTGAGAATAAAGCATTTTTACTTGTTTGGCTAAAATTTGATTTAATTGCACATGCTTTTCTTTGGCAGGTTGAAATTTTGGATTCATAAAAAGAATTTTTTCAATGACGACTTTGGCTTCTTTGTATTTTTGTGCCTGGATGAGGGTTTCAGCTTCGGCCCATAAAGTTTGTGTTTCATGTGTAAGCGTCTTGAGCGCTTGTTTGAGGGGCTCCATAATGTGAGATGTTTTAAAATCATGTGTTTTAGCAAGCGTTAAAGCATCTTTATAGAGTGAAATTGCGTTTGAGTATTTTTGTTGATTTTCTAAATCCTGCGCTTGTGAAAGGATATGATTGATCTTTTGAAAAACATCAATGGCGGTCAAAGAAGGTTTTTCTAAAGGAGCAGATTTTTGAATAATGGTTCTGCGTAGGCTGTCCATGTGATCAATTCCGTTTTTGGCAGGTTCATTATAAGGATCCACCATAAGGGCTTCCTGGTAGGCAATGGTTGCTAAATCCCATTCTTTTTGATCAATCAGTCGTTGCGCGCGTCCCAGATGAAAAGCAACTTGATCTTCTACCCACTGCCTGTGCGCTTTGGCTTTGAATTCTTGTACAAACGTTTGTTGTAATACTTTGGCTTCATCGATTGCTTTTTTCAATTTTATAAATTTAGGATCAAATAAATTGAGGTATTGGGCTTGTTCAATATGGTTTAATGCAAGGGCATAGTCACCTTTTCCGTAAGCTTCGGCTGCCATTTTGTAATATAAGTTGGCTTGAATTTTGGACCAATTTTGTGAAATGTTGGAATAATTTTGTGTGAGGCTTTGGGGAGCTCGAATGCTCGTTTTAAAAGGTTGAATCGCTGAAAAATAAACCAATATGGCAGATAAAATAATAAGCGTTGCAAATAAAATATCTCGAATGATTTCATAAACAAAAAAACTACGTGACGGGGGACGTTGTTTTGAGATGCGATGCCGTTTGGAAACCAATGGCTTCGCTTGGGTAAGTGATATACTTCGTGTGACTGTGAATTCTTTAAAATAAGACGCCATATTAATATTCCCTTTCTAACTTCAATAAATTGTTCTGATTTTTATCCCATGCCAGGGTATGGACCTTGCTTTCTTTGGTGGTTTCATCAAAAAATGAAACCAGAATCTCCAGTTGCCCGTTTTTATTTACATCGGAAAAGGCGAGGTTGGTGATGGATTGCTTGTCATAAATAAATCCATCTTCTCCTGTGGGGAATTGGTATTGTGCAATGAGCTTACTTTGAACGGAATCTTGAAACCCATAGAGATGGTAAATCTGAACAGAAATTTTCCCATCTTGTTTTATTTTGACCACTTTTTCCATTTGGCCATCGTGGTCAAGATCAACGAGTTTTTCCGCTAAAATTCTTTCTTGCGCATGTGCCGTCAAAGCGGCAACAAGCGGCGTAATTTTTTGATTGGCTGCAAGAACCAAAAAGAGTGCAACACCCGATAACAATCCATAACGAACCATCACTTCACCTTCAATTCCAATTCAATTCAACACAAGATCCTTCGCACTTCGTGCTCAGGATGACCATTCAACTTCAGCTGCAAAATCCAATGTTCTGCCCTTTGCTTATATATTTTGCAAGGGGTGTGCCATCAGAGCGATAAAAAAAGAAAGTAATTTCAATGGGTTATAAACTTCTTCTGAACGACAGAAAATGAAGAGATTTTACACAATCGCAATAGGGGTGTGCCAGAAGTGTCTTAACCTATTGATTTTATTGTGCAATTTTTTTATGTGCGGAAATGTCACAGCTGTCTAAAGTGTAACGGGGCAAAAAAAGCAGGAGGGGGTCAGATCCCTGTGGGATCTGACCCCAATTCCTGAGGTTAGAAGAAATTCTTTGTACCCCAAAAGAAATAATGAACGACAGCCGCGCCAATGGCAAGAAGGCCGAGGGGCAGTTGATATGGGGTAAGTTTTTGGCTCATATCATATAAAATGGGTAATTTTGGCTTCATATAGGTCATCGATAGCCAAAACCCAATGATGAGCGCCGTGGCACCGGGGATGAGATCCCCAATAAATTGCTCTGTTCCAAGCGGGTAAAATAGCGCCAAAGCACCCCCCACCAAGCAAAATAACCCAATCAGTACTTGAATGGGTGCAAGTTTATAGAGCCACTCTTTATAGGTTGGATGGTTTGTTGCATACCATGCAAAGAAAGTCAGAAAACCACCAATTGTAATGCCATAGGTCATGGCCCAAAATGTTATTTTATACATATTCGTTCCTCTCATTTTTAGACAAACGTAATGCGTTTTAAAACTTCAAAAAAATCTGCCTAGGTTAGATTGTAGAGGAAATGAAATTCCCCTGTCAATGATTCTGCTAATGAATTATTCATGTGGCATAAAGCTTGCATTTTCAATAGGTTAGGAAGGATTTTATGGTAAAAATTGTGCTTCCCTTGGTATTGATGGCAGTTGGAATCCTCAATATTTACATAGGGTTACGAAATTCCAACTCAAAAAATTAAGCAGTTTCAAATCGTTTGAAATGGCGTCTAAGTGCCCAGAAATGCTTAATTAATGTACAACTTTTCCAATCAAATCGTAGGTTAAACTTCTTAAAATTCGAATCGAAACATACTTTCCAGGCTGAAAAGATGGATTTTCTTTAGCTTCTTCAATAAAGACGTTCCCATCAATGTCCGGGGCTTGGCCTTCATATCGGGCACGAATACGTCCCACTTTGGGGTCCCAGCCTTCGATGAGGACTTCGAGGTCTTTTCCGACAAACGCTTTCTTCTTTTCTTTCGCAATTTCCGCTTGAAGCATCATGAGTTTGTCTTTGCGTTGTATTTTTACGGATTCTTTGATTTGAGATTTTAGGTCGTAAGAATACGTATTTTCTTCATGGGAATAAGTAAACACACCCACGTGATCAAATTTTTGGTCTTTTACAAAATTGTAGAGGGTTTGAAATTGCAGATCTGTTTCTCCGGGATATCCCACAATAAATGAAGTACGAAGTGTTAAGTTGGGTACTTTCGATCGAATGCGATCCAATGTTTTTAAAATAAGTTTTTGTGTAACCCCTCGTTTCATGGATTTTAGGATGATGGGATCAATATGCTGTAAGGGAAGGTCGATGTAGTTACAAACTTTTTCCTGGCTGGCAAGAAATTCAAGAAATTCCTCTGAAATTTTATCCGGGTAACAATAAAGAAGGCGAATCCATTTCAGATCTTTAATTTTTACCAATTCTTTTAAAAGATTGAGGAGATTCGACGCGGAATCATTTAAATCTGTGCCATAGGAAGTTAAATCCTGTCCAATTAAATTCAGCTCTGTGACGCCATTTGAAACTAAGCGCCTTGCTTCTTCCGCTAAGTTTTCAATGGTTTGGCTTTTTTGGCGTCCTCTAATTTTTGGAATGATACAAAACCCACATTGGCGGTTACAGCCTTCTGTCAGCTTTAAGTAAGCTGTATAGAACGGCATGGAATTTAAGCGCGGGGCAGAATAAGTGTGAATATAAGAGGGAATGGAATAATTTCCGCGCTGTTGGGATTCCAGAATGGAAGCAATTTTATAATATTCTCCCGTTCCAATAAAATGATCGACCTCTGGAAATTGAGCTTCAACTTCTTTTTGGTAGCGTTGGGCCAAGCACCCGGAAACCACCAATTTTTTTAAACTGCCTTCTTGTTTGTAGCTTGCCATTTCTAAGATCGTATTAATCGATTCTGTCTTGGCAGATTCAATAAAAGAGCATGAATTGACAACAATCAGTTCAGCTTGGGCAGGATCGTCTGTGTATTCATATTCATGTTGAAGCAGAGAGCCAAACATGACTTCTGAATCGACCCTATTTTTGGGGCATCCTAATGTAATAAAATGAAACTTCATAAAACGATCGGGGGAGGGCATCAAGTATCATACTTAAGGGTGTTTGGAAACCAAAACTTCTCTGGGCTTTGCGCCATCTTGGGGGCCTACAATGCCCTCTGCTTCCATTTGCTCAATCATGCGAGCTGCGCGATTATATCCAATGCGAAGTCTACGTTGAATCATGGAAATCGAGGCATATTTCATTTTGGAAACCAATTGAACGGCTTCCTCATAGAGGCTTTCATCTTCTTCGGTAAAGTCAAAATCGACATCCTCGTGCTGTTCCGTTAAGATTTCTTCATTATAATTGGGTTCGCCTTGTTCCTTTAAGAAATCTACAACATCTTTAATTTCAGCATCAGACACATAGGCGCCATGAATACGAACCAAACGTGATGTGCCGGGCTTTAAAAAAAGCATATCCCCGCTTCCCAAAAGTTTTTCTGCGCCAATGGTATCTAAGATGGTTCTGGAATCTACCTTGGTCGATGTTTGAAAAGAAATACGTGCTGGGAAGTTGGCTTTAATGAGTCCCGTTAGAACGTCTACAGAGGGCCTTTGGGTGGCAACCAAAAGATGAATGCCTGCAGCTCGGGCCATTTGTGTAAGCCTGGCAATGGAAATTTCAACGTCTTTTGAAGCAACCATCATTAAATCTGCCAATTCATCAATGACAATGACGACATAAGGAAGTTGATCTGGAATTTCAAACGTACCATCTTCCGCAATTTCTTTTTCAAAGATCGCCTCTAATTCTGCTTTAGAAGCAGTTTCAATTTTTTTGTTATAGCTATCAATATTCCGTACCGATATTTTAGACATGATCGTGTATCTTTTTTCCATTTCTTCTACGCCCCACTTTAAAGCGAGCGCTGCTTTTTTAGGATCGGTGACGACCGGCAAAAGTAGGTGGGGAATGCGATCATACATCGAAAGTTCCAACATCTTTGGATCAATCATAATAAAGCGAAGCTGTTCGGGCGTGTAACGAAATAAAAAACTAGAAATAATGGAATTAATAAATACGGATTTCCCAGAACCTGTCGCGCCAGCCACCAAAAGATGGGGCATCCGGGCCAGATCTGAGATACAGGGTTCTCCAGAAATGGATTTCCCCAACGCTAAAGGAAGCCGGTATTTTAGGCTTCGAAATTCATTGTTTAAAAGGATTTCTTTTAAAGAAATAATGTGGCGATGGTCATTGGGGAGTTCAATCCCAACAACATTTTTCCCTGGGATCGGTGCAACAATTCGAACAGAAAGAGCGCTGAGAGCCAATGAAAGGTCATCCGCCAAATTTACAATTCTACTTACTTTAATGCCGGCGGCAGGTTGAAATTCATACACGGTAATCACGGGGCCGGGGCGCACCTGAACCACATTTCCTTCGATATTAAAATCTTTTAGTTTTTGTTCTAGAATGCTCGAATTTTCAAGAAGGGTTTCTTTATCCACAAAGACATCGGTTTCGTTTTCCGGGTCCGCCAACATTTTTAAAGAAGGAAGCTTAAAGTTCCCTTTGGTTTTAAAATATTCAAAAGAAAGGGAACTTTTCTTTTTTTTTCGAAGATTTGCTTGCGTGTCTACAATGACAGGTTCTTGTTCTGGAAGTATTTCATCTGGGGCGTCATATTCTATCCCCTCGTCGTTTTCGTCTAATTCATCTTCTTCATATTCTAACTTTTCTTCTCCCAAGGCTTCTTCAGGTTCATCTGCCTCGTATTCAATGGCCTCAGAGCCTTGTGGCGGCGTGTCTTCGTTTATATCTTCAGGATCATCTTCATAAACAAGGTCTTCTGGAATTTTTGTTTCATAGGTTACAACTTTTGGTTTTGATGCTTTCTTTCGGAAGGGCCACTTGAAGCGATTTCGAATCAAACGCCAAATATTTGGAAACGTGAGGTTTGAAAAAATAGTGGGGATCCCTCGAAAGATAAAATGTAAGCTGCTGACAAATGAAAAATTTAAAGTCGTAATTAAAGTCATAAAAAATCCACACAAAATAACGATGTAGGTTCCCGTCGTATTAAAATAAGGGTGTAAAAAAGAGATGAGCACATGGCCTGTAATGCCACCTGCCAAAAGTTTTTGATCCTGAAGGGTGATGGTCTTCAGTAATAAAGAAAAGAAACCCGCTGTAAAAACAATCAGCAGGAGAAAGCCAAAAGATTTCAACCACCCACGTCTAAAAAATAAAAGGAGCGCTAAGATGATATAGGCACTTAATCCAAAAGTTTGAAAAAGAAAGTCAGATGTATACGATCCCACAAGCCCTGTTAAATTTTGGACCTCTTTTGAAGAAGAAACACTGTTAAAAGAAGGGTCTGTGGGGTGATACGAAAATAATGAAGCAGCTAAAAAGACAAAAATGCACAAAAAAAGAACAGTCCAAACTTCTTTTTTTTGAGAGAAGAAGCCTTCTGTTTTGGATTTTAGGGTAACCATGGGTAAGTCCTTTGTGGGAAAAGACTACGTAACATCTTGATTGTAAAGCGTTTTTTAGAAGGTGTCAAATCTATTGCTTGAAATTCTAGGTTTCGTTACACTTTAGCTTCATGACAGTCGAAATTCCAATACATGAACTTAAACAAGTTGCGGCAGAAGCTGCAAGATTGGGGGGGGAAGTTACCCAATCTTACTTTGGGCGCCTTTCAGAGTTTCGTCATAAAAAGGATGCCGGATTGGTGACAGAGGCAGATACGTCAGCCGAAGAAAAAATTATTTCTTTAATTAAGGAAACCTACCCCAGGCATAGTATTTTAGCTGAAGAAACAGGAATTAAAGAAACAGAATCTAACTATACATGGGTGATTGATCCTTTAGATGGAACAACAAATTTTACACATCAAATTCCAATTTTTTGTACTTCCGTTGCACTTCAAAAGAATAAAGAAATTATTGTTGCAGCTGTTTTTGATCCATTGCGGGACCATATGTACACAGCCTCGAAGGGTGAAGGTGCTTTTTTAAATGGAAAGCCCATTAAAGTTTCCCAAGAAAAACAAGTTAAAGAATGTTTATTTGCAACAGGGTTTGCGTATCAAACGGGAGAACATTTGGGGCAACAACTGTCTTATTTAAAATCGTTTATTGAATCTTCGCATGGTATTCGCCGCTCGGGTTCTGCTGTGTGGGACTTTTGCCAGGTGGCTTGTGGACATTTTGATGGTTTTTTTGAAAGTAAACTTCAGCCCTGGGATGTGGCAGCTGGTATTTTATTGGTACAAGAAGCGGGGGGAACCATTACCAATTATAAAAACAAGCCTACAACAATCCATGAGCAGGAAATTGCAGCATCAAACGGCTTTATTCACGAAGAAATGCTTAAACTTTTGAGAACGACTTAAGCACCATCGTAATTGTAAGAAACCCTTTTACAACAATGTTCTTTACGATTCCACCCAAAGGAACATCAACGGGATTGGCCCACATATCAATGTCAGCATCATCGCTTTTATCTTTGGCTTTGATGTGGATGGTTTTAAATGTGCCTGCAGGAACGGTAATTTCATCAGCTTCCCTAGAAATAAGCTCTAGTTCAGGTTCTTTGTATTCTTGTTCTTTGCCATCGACGATAAACTTTAAAATTTTCCCGTCTTCTCGACGAATGAGAACGTCTGCAGTTTGTTCACCGAGCGGCGTTTTTGCTTTTGTTGAAATCCAAAGGGCATTGCCTTCTTCTTTTGTGGCTTCTTTGACAACGGATCCTTTGCCCAGAAATCCCAAGTCCATATCATAGGTTGCTTTTTCACCAATTTTCCAATCAATCAGATTTTGGATGGATAAGCCTTGTAGCGCAATGTCTGCAATAATGCTGGATGCTTTTACGGGGACTGCAAATAAGCTTAAAATGAGGGATGCGCGAACGATACCTTTTAACATTGTTTTCTCCTTGTTTGGTTTTTATTTACACAACGCCGTAAGTGTATCACGATTTTAAAATAAATTTCAATGCTTCTTCCAGATGTTCAAATTGAAAAGGGTATTTTGTATCCAGAAGTTTTAAGGGGAGAATGTTTGTACTCGCCAACAAAAGTTCTTTCCCCATTTGGCCTAAAAAAAGGTTGATTACCAACGCGGGCACGGGAAAAATACAAGGGCGTCTTAAAACAGTCGCCAATGTTTTAGAAAAATTTTTATTGGAAATGGCCTCGGGACTTACAATATTCACAGGGCCTGAAATTTCTGGATGATCGATTAAAAATTGAATGATCTTAGGGATTTCATCTAAGGCAATCCAACTGATCATCTGGTTTCCATTCCCAACGGCGCCACCCAAGCCCATTCTAAAAATAGGAAGCATACGTGCCAGCGCCCCTCCTTTTTTAGAAAGGACAAGTCCAAAGCGTAGGTTCAAAATACGGATGGGGGCTGTCTTTAATAAGTCAGTTTGTTTTTCCCAAGCCTGAACAACTTCAG
>Ga0155199_1087_pt1 | contig 18549 bp, 16 predicted proteins | sample RifCSPhighO2_02_FD_106167 | JGI IMG/M metagenome (GOLD analysis project Ga0155199, IMG submission 106167) | Deltaproteobacteria bacterium RIFCSPHIGHO2_02_FULL_40_11
TTCCAATTCTTGAACCAAAGATTGAACCGCGTGTTGGGCTTGGGCCGCAGCCATCCCATACCCTGGGACAATAATGACAGATTTTGCATAGGCTAAAATCGTAGCCGCTTCTTCTGTGTCAATGGATCGAACCGTTTTGTCACCCAGCGCAGCCCCTTCCGAACCGCCTGCCGTTCCACCGCCGCCAAACGCACCAAACAAAACATTGGCCAAAGAGCGATTCATGGCCTTACACATAATTTGCGTCAAAATAAGTCCCGATGCCCCTACCAATGCCCCAGAAATAATTAAAACATTGTTCATCACCAAAAATCCTGTGACACAGGCCGCCAATCCAGAAAAAGAGTTTAAAAACGAAATTACAACCGGCATGTCTGCGCCACCGATGGGAATGACAAATAACACCCCAAATAAAAATGAAATAAAAATTAACCCTAAAAATACCCAGAAATTTGTATCCGAAAAAGTAAGATAAAAACTTCCCACAACAAAACATAAAACTAAAAATCCATTAAAAACTTGCTGAAATTTGAATGTAATGGGGGCTCCGCGCACCCAACCTTGCAATTTTCCAAAGGCAACAACACTTCCTGTAAATGTAACCCCTCCAATTAAAAGCCCCAAAACAATAATAGAAGAAGTTTCTACGGCAATTGGCCCATCTAAACGCATCAGCCGAAAAAGCTCTGCAATGGAAACCAAGGCAGAAGCAATCCCACCAAAGCCATTAAAAAGGCCCACCATTTGGGGCATGGCTGTCATTTTAACAAGCTTGGCAGAAACAACGCCAATGACAGAGCCAATCAGAATGGCAATCAAAATCATCTGATAATTCACAATATTTTGATCTAAAAGCGTCGCCACAATGGCTAGCAGCATGGCAAACGATGCTAAGAAATTTCCACGCCTGGCTGTTAAGGGGGAGCCTAAATATTTTAAACCAATAATAAATAAAGAAGACGCAATTAAATAAGAAAGTTCAATCCAAGCGTTCATCGATCTTCCTTTTTCTTTTTAAACATATGCAGCATGCGATCTGTCACCCAAAATCCCCCCACCACATTGATGGTTGCAAAAACAACTGCAATGAGTCCCAAAATAACACTTAAACTTGTGTCTTTGGGGCCAGAGATAATGAGGGCTCCAATAATTGCAATCCCAGAAATGGCATTTGCGCCAGACATTAAGGGTGTGTGTAATGTAGGTGGCACCTTGGTAATCACTTCAAACCCCGCAAACATGGCCAATACAAAAATAAATAAACTGGGTAAATAGATTTCCATTATTTTTTCTCCTGAAGACGGTTTATACCTTCATGCGTAACGCATGAAGCAGAAATGATTTCATCGTTAAAATCTAAATAAGGCGCCCCTTCTTTTAAAAAATACTTTAAAAAGGTAGAAATATTTTTAGCATACATGAGGCTTGCATGAATGGGCATCGTTGCTGGTAAATTCCTGGGGCCTAAAATGGTGATCCCTTGGTGATGCACCGTTTCACCGGGCTTGGAATACGCACAGTTTCCCCCTTGCTCAGCGGCCATGTCTAAAACAACACTACCAGGAGACATGCCATCAATCATGGTTTCCGTAATAATACGTGGCGCTTTTTTCCCCGGAACTTGGGCCGTTGTAATGACAACATCCGACTTTTGAACATGCGCTGCCAAGACATCTTGAATTTTCTTTTGTGTATCTTTGGAAACTTCTTTGGCATAGCCGCCGCTGGTTGCCGTATTTTCTTCCAGTTGAATGGTGACGGCCTTAGCGCCCAAGCTTTCAATTTGTTCTTTGACTTCAGGACGTATGTCATAGGCTTCCACAATGGCACCCAATCTTTTGGCCGTTGCAATGGCTTGTAATCCTGCAACCCCTGCTCCCACAACCAAGACTTTTGAAGGTGGCATGGTGCCGGCAGCTGTGGTCATCATGGGAAAATATTTTCCGAGCGTTGCGGCCCCCATTAAAACAGCTTTATAGCCTGCCAAAGAAGCCTGCGAAGACAAAACATCCATACTTTGCGCTCTTGAAATGCGGGGTAATAATTCTAAAGAAAAGGCTGTTATTTTTTTGGAACACAATTTTTCAAGGTGCGATTGGTTTTGATACGGATTTAAAAGGCCGATCACCATAGAACAGGTTTTCATTTGAGACACTTCGGCATCCGTTGGCGCATTTATTTTAAAAAAGATATCGGTTGAAGCGTAAAAATCTTTGGTTTCTACGACTTTCGCCCCTGCATTTTCATACGCTTCATTGGAAAATGAGGCCCCCACGCCTGCATCTTTTTCAATTTGAACTTTTAAGCCCGATTTTACCAGCTTCCCTGCGGTCCCCGGATCGAGCGCAACCCGATTTTCGTTTTCTAAACTTTCTTTGGTAACGCCAATGATCATTTTAACTCCTACTCATCCCCGCGAAAGCGGGGATCCCAACATATTGAACAATTTTTGGCATAATTTCAATGATTTAGATCAACTATTTTTCCCTGCGGTTGGTCAGATCGCGCATGCTGGAATCTTTGGTACGTTGTTTTTGGCTGAGGTTGTCCTTTTTATCTGATTTGTCTTTCGCTGGATTCAATGTAAAATTTTCTGCCCCTTCTTCTGTAGATATGAAGTGGGGTTCGGTAAACTCTGAGTGACGATCGAACCCAAGTGCTTGCCACTCTTCCGGCGTTCGATAAAATATGCCTCGGATGCTCCCAATGTATCCCTCGGGCATATAAATTGTATTGGTATCAAACAGTGTGCCCTCTGGAATGGGGCCATTCATAGAAATCCCAACACGTTTTAAATCGTGAACAATAATATTGGATGTAAATTTATTATGCGTGCCGACATCCGAATAAAAGGCAATGGCAGTATTGTGGTGGAAGAGGACATTTTCTTGAATGACATTCATCGTTGCTGAAGAAAGATAAATGCCACATCCTGCACGACTTCGATAAATCCAATTTTTTTCAATACGATTGCGGCTGCTATTTTGAATGAGCTCAATGCCGCGTTGATTGTGATGAATCCTACTTTCAACAATGACATTGGAGTGGCTGGCGATGAGTGAAACACCTGATCCAACGGCATTAAAGATATGGCATTTTTTGATTGTACAAAAACGAGATCCCCACAAGCGAATGCCCCACGCCGTTTTTCCGGCATCAATGGTTAAGCCCTCCAATGTGACATATTGCATTCGAAGCAAAGAGACTGTTTTGTCCCATTGTCCACTTCGAAGTATGGGAATTTCCCCTTCTTTGGCACGAAGGGTGAGCGTATGACTCGGGCTGGTATGGAAACCATAGAGATCAAGGGGTTCTTCATAGGTACGGCTGTCTTGGATTTCAATGATCCAACTTTCATTGGCGTCAACTAAATTTTTGGGAACAGCATTTAGAGCTTCCGTGATTGTTTTAAAATCTGCATTGGCATTGCCCACGGTCTTTGTAACTGTAGCCACCTTCATTTCTGGACTTTGATTTTCTAAATTTGGATTTTGTGTGGAACTGTCTTGATCTTGTCCTTGAGACTGCCATTTGTTTAAATTTTTAAATGTTTCGTTTTTGACTTGGGCTATGGGTGCATTGGGCGCATGAAGAACGTTGAAATTGGAAGTAAATTGTTGAGGGAGACCATTGATTGAATAAATGAGTGACTTGGTTAATTCACCGGCCTGTAAAACATTATCTGTAAAAGAATTTCCGAATCCAATGGGAGCTGTGAAAAACAAAGCGTAAGAATTATTGAAAAATTGATTATGACGAATTTTTGTATGAGAAGCAGTGGAGAGGGTAAGCCCTCCAACAATGCTATGATAAATGGTATTGTCTTCGACCGTGGTATGATTGCTTTCTGCATCTACATAGATCCCGTATTGACAGCTATGGACATCATTGTGGGCAATGACAGCTGAATCAGATTCACGGGTCTGAATCCCAACATATAATCCCAACACATCCATGTGTTGAAGGGTGACATCATCCGAGTTTTCCACTCGAATTCCAATCGTCGAGCCCGTTCCATACCCCAATATGCGAAGTCCATCGATCGTAACATGAGATGTATTTTTAATAAGGATACCGATTCCTCTCTGAACCAAAAGAATGGGGTGCAAACTTAAACTGGCGCTTCGAAAGGTAAGGGTGTGACTGGGATCGGTTATTTTTTCGATGACCACAGGCTCTACATACATGGATTCATCTTGAATTTCTAAAATCCAACTTTGATTCGCAGTTACCAAATCCTTGGGGATGGCATCAATGGCTTTTTGAATTGACCCAAAATTGCCCCCAGATCGTTTAATGCTTTTTACAATGGTGGTGACTGAAACGGCTTGTGCAGTCACCGCCCAAAAAATCAGAAGCAAAGCTCCCAAAATACCTTTTTTCATAACACGTTGACCGTGATGAATAGCAAATGGCGTGCCAATTTTGATTTTAAAATTTATGAATAAAATTAAGGACTTTTGAATTCTGCGTTAAATCAGTCGCACGTAAATTTTACCTACTTGTAAAGAGACTAATCGCTTAAAAATTTCACAACCCGCCAATCCATCAGAATATGACCTTTTTGGATGGGCTGGGTCAGCATCATTCCCTCCAACGAAGTACATCGACTGAGCGCCACATAGGTTTGGCCATGGGCAAAGGTACCCCTTTCTAAATCGACGATGACTTTATCAAAGGTTTTACCTTGGGATTTGTGACATGAATTTAGCCTTTGTTCGAATATTATCTGGTCAGGTCCACCATCGCCAAAGATTTAAATTAATTCATCACGCCACAATTTTTGGCAAAAGACTTTCCAAGGTAAAATAAGAATATTATTTTCAAGTTTTCGTGTCTCTTCTGCAAGACATACGATAATAGATTGTTTGACATGATGTTCTTCATTTAGAGCGAGCAGACCTTTTAGCTCTTCTTTTCGAATTCTAGAGGTTGCCTTAAATTCTAAAGCAAGATCTAGATGTCCAACAATGAGATCTACTTCTAGTCCAGTACTTGTTTTCCAAAAAGATAAGGGAGCCCCTTTCTCTTTATATGAAAGATATGCTCGAATTTCTTCAATCAAAAAGTGTTCAAAACTATGTCCAAATTCTACCGTTCCTGGTTGAATGATATGCATTCCTTTTAAAGCTCTGACAATACCAACATCAAAAAGATAAAATTTAGCAGTTTCAATCAGTCTTCGTTTTTTTGTTTTTCGCCAAGGTTCCAAGGTATGTCCAAGCAAGGTATCTTCTAGGATTTGATAATACTCTCGAACCGTTTTCCCATCTACCCCGCAATCTCGCCCCATGGTTGCGTAATTAATTAATTGTCCATGCCCTAATGCAACCATTTCCAGGAAATTTGAAAATGCCGGAATATTTCTAACGAGAGCTTCAGCATGAATTTCTTCATTAATGTAATCTAAAATATAACTTTTTAAGCTTCTTTCTGGATGTTTTTCTAGATAATGTTTTGGCAATACCCCATGGTTTAAAGCTCGATTTAAATCTATGTTTTTTATCTCAGATGTGGTTAAAGGAAATAATTCGAAGCGCCATGCCCTCCCCCCCAGTAAATTAGCACTGCCATGGCGTACTTTTCTCGCGCTTGATCCACAAAGAATAAACTTTGTTTTAGTATTTTCAAGACACCAATGGACCTCATCTAACAAAGCTGGAACTTTTTGTACTTCATCAATAATAACAATTTTTGGTTTTTGGCCCAGGACTTCTTCACGTAATCGTTCTGGATGGAGCAAAAGCGTTGTTTTTAGATCCGTTTTAAGAAGGTCGTAAAGTTTGGCCTGTGGAAATTGAGTCCGTAAGAGGGTTGTTTTCCCCGTTTTCCGGGGTCCCCATAGAAAAACAGCGGGAGCCCCCTTTAGGTCAATTCGAAGATGGCGCTGAATTTTAGACATTACGGACATAACTCCTTATAATCTAGATTATAAGGAGTTGTATGTCAAATTATTTTCCCAGATCTCGAATATTGCCGGCTCTCCATATAAAAGGACCGCTTGCCCACCATGGAACAAAAAAAGGGTGAGCGACGGGGATTGAACCCGCGACATCCAGAACCACAATCTGGAGCTCTACCAACTGAGCTACGCCCACCACATTCTAGAAAAGATGTTTGTTAATATCATAAAACCCTTTTTCGTTGCAATCATTTGAATAAACTGACCTAGCACATATTTTTTACAAAGCCTTCTATGTATAAATTTAATCTCGGGGGAAAAGGAATGCCGAATTCTAAACAAGGAATTCAAACTGCAACCGATGGGTCTCAAGCCGTTGTGTGGGTGGAAACCGCTGTCACGCAAGGTGCTTGTGCTTATCCCATCACGCCTTCCAGCGACATGGGCCAAGGGTACCAATTGGCTGTTTCAAACGGTAAAAAAAATCTTTGGGATGAGCCTCTTTCTTTTTTAGAACTGGAATCCGAACACAGTTCTGCGTCTTCTTGTGAAGGGTTTGCGCTGGCTGGCGGGCGCGTTTCAAATTTTACATCAGGCCAGGGACTCATTCTCATGAAAGAAGTTTTGTACACCCTTTCTGGGAAACGATTGCCTTGTGTCTTTCACATTGGCGCACGGGCGCTGACATCTCAGTCTTTAAATATCCATGCCGGCCATGACGATGTCATGGGTGTTGCAGATTGCGGATGGGGCATGATTTTTGCCAAAAACGTGCAAGAAGCGTGCGACTTTGCACTCATTTCTAGGCGCGCAGCAGAAGATACTTGCACCCCCTTCATGAATATTCAAGATGGTTTTTTAACCACCCACACCATTGAAGATGTTTTTCTTCCAGCCCCCCAAATCATGAAAACGTTTTTGGGACACCCCTCTCAAAAACTAATGAATCTTATGGATCCCCAAAAAGCGTGGATGTCTGGCGTTGTCCAAAACCAAGATAGCTACATGAAAGGAAAATGGGCACAAAGATTTTACTATGACGACGTTGTGGCGGCTTTAAAATCTGCCATGGATGAATATGGAAAATTAACAGGCCACACCTATGATCTCGTTGAACCGTATCGTTTAGAAGACGCAGATTATGCCATCGTTGGCCTTGGCTCTGCGATTGAAACAGCCATGGAAACCGTAGACTTTCTAAGAAAACATCGAAAAATAAAAATAGGGGCTTTAAATGTAAGAACGTATCGCCCTTTCCCGGCCAAAGAAATTGTGCAAGCTCTCAAAAAAGTAAAATGCTTCACGGTCATCGAACGCTTAGACATACCTCTCATGGGAAAAAATCCTTTAACTTTAGAAATTGAAGCTGCATTTTTTAGACATGCAAAATCCCACCCCAAAATTTATTCTGCCGTTTACGGTTTAGGGGGCAGAGACACCCGCCCAGAAGATTTTGTGGCTTGCCTGGATTTAATGACTTCAAAAAAATCCACAGATGTAACCTATGCGCTTGGCATTCCTGGAAAACATGCATTAGAAAGACCCGCTTCTATTGATATTCGATCTCCACATTCTTTTTCCATGCGGGGACACTCCATTGGCGGATTTGGATCTGTAACCACAAATAAAATTATTGCTACTGTCAGCCAAAATTTATTTGGGCTTCATGTCCAAGCCTTTCCAAAATATGGTTCTGAAAAAAGAGGCTTACCTACACAATACTTTCTAACACTTTCCAACCAAAAAGTTCGAACCCATTGTGAATTAGAACATGTGGATCTGGTTATTTTAAATGATTTGAATGCGTTTTATGTTGGAAACCCTTTAAAAGGGTTATCCATGGGGGGACATTTATTTATTCAAACCTCGCCTAAAAATTTTCAAACACTCTGGGAAACGCTTCCCCAAAACATCAAAACAGAAATTCGAAAAAAAGAAATTCATCTTTGGGTTTTAGATGCAAAGGCCATTGCCTCTGAACTTTCTCCCTCCCCTGCCATGGTTCAACGCATGCAAGGCATTGTGATTTTAGGTGTGTTTTTAAAAATTACGCCCTTCACTCTCGAAAAAGGCCTTTCTGGAAAAAATCTTTTTGATCACGTTGAAAAAGCAGTTGAAAAATATTTTGGGCGAAAAGGAAAAGCCATCGTTGAAACCAATATGAAATGTATTGAACGTGGGTTTCACGAAGTGTGCGCTTTGGAGATTCCAAAATGAAAAATTTTAAAAAAGAAGTGGTGGACGCTTACACTCAACACACAGCTTCTGATACATTGCCTGCAAATCTCTGTATGGCTCGCTCTTTGATTCCCCCGGGAACGGGCGCATACAGAGATTTCAGTTCTATTGCCTCTGAGCTCCCACACTTTATTTCTCAAAACTGTGTGGGGTGCATGGCGTGTGTTGTAGAATGTCCAGATACCGCTATTTTAGGAAAAGTGGTTGAAGAAGATGTCTTAAAAGAAGCTCTCAAAGAGAACGAAAGCTTAAAAACAGAATTTACGAAGACCACAAAGTATTACACAACCTATGAGAAACGAGGTCGTAAGCCCGGGCTTTTTCAAATTGCAATTGACCCCACAAAATGCAAAGGCTGCGGAGAATGTGTCACCGTTTGCGGTGATCACAATGCTCTTAAAATGGTTTCTAAAAGTGAAACCGTTTTAAAAGAAACTGGACAAAAATTTGATTTTTTTAAAAAATTGCCTCCAACCCCCAAAGATTTTATCCAAGAAAAAATTCTATCTGATTTTATGCTCTCTCCAGATGCGCTTTTATATGTAGGCGGCGCAGGAAGTTGCATGGGCTGCGGCGAAGCGACAGGCATTCGCATGATGCTTGCAGCCACGGGCTTTGTACATGGCCAACACAGTTGTGGCATTGTGGCAGCCACAGGGTGTAATACCGTATATGGCTCTACGTATCCTTATAATCCTTATTTGGTTTCTTGGACCAATTCGCTTTTTGAAAATGCCTGTGCCGTTGCCATGGGGATTCGTGCCCGGTGGGATCAACAAGGCCTTCACCCTAAAAAACTTTGGGTTTTAGGGGGCGATGGTGCCATGCTCGATATTGGCTTTCAGTCTTTGTCGAGACTGCTTATGTCTGGACTCGACATTAATATTTTGGTTTTAGACACCCAAGCCTATTCCAATACAGGGGGCCAGGCCTCAACAGCAACCTTTACATCGCAAAATGCAAAAATGGCAGCCCACGGTTCAAAACTTTCCGGAAAATCGGAACGTAGAAAAGAACTTTCAAATATTGCACTTATGCATCCAGATGTTTATGTGGCACAAACCGTAACTTCCATGACCACTCATTTTTACCAAGCTATTTTAAGAGCCAATGAATTTCCAGGCCCAGCACTCGTTAATGTTTATGCCTCCTGTCCGCCCGAGCATGGTATTCGAGATAACGCAGCATCCGAGCAGAGCAAAGCCGCCGTTACATCTCGAGCTTTTCCTCTTTTAACGTATGATCCTCATCGCGGCGAAAAATTAAAAGAAAGACTTTCTTTAAAAGGAAATCCTGCAGCTACACAAGATTGGTATATCGATCCAAAGACCAAAAACGTTTTTGACTTTACGGCCTTTGCCAAAACAGAAGGACGGTTTTCAAAACAATTTGATGCAAACGGAAGCCCCTCTTTGGCCATGAAAGCAGCACAAGAAGATAGACTTAAAAATTGGCACCTTTTACAAGAACTGGCAGGGTTGAGAGCTTAAGACGTCTTTCCAAATAATAAGACCCCATAAAAAAAGAGTGCCCCCACCAAACACGGAATCCCCAGAAAATAAAAAAGAGTCATGGTGAGCGGCGTTGTTACCAACAAACATAAAACCGTTGTAAATAAATTGATGGATAAACTTAAAACAAAGAGCCATTCTTTTAAACTCATCGTGCTTCTCCTTCATGGAAGACATGCGCGGGCGCATGACACATTAAACAGCTCACCTCTCCGGACTGAATTTGAGCCATTACCTCCAGATGGGGCGGATTTTTTTGAAACCGTTCCAAATCTCCATGGCAATGCAGACAATTTTGATTGGGAAAAGGCTGATAAAGTTTGGGGGGTTCTTTTTTGTCTGGCGAAACGTAATACGCTAAAAGATGCCGAAAACCCCGAACTTTTGAATCCAAAGGCCCTAAAAAGCCGTAATCGGCATGGCAGGTTGCACACGCATTTTGATGCACCCACCCTCTTTGATAATGCTTGGCCGAAAGCCCTTCTTTCTCAGGATGTTTTAAACTATTTACAAAAGGCGTCATCGTATGACACGCGCTACAAAACTTTACAGATTTTGCGCGGTGAAATGAAAGTGGCACCGTTACAAGCGTTAAAAGAATAGGAAAAATCAACCCCAAAAATACAATAGATCCCTTCAAATACTTTTGGTTGAGTGTAATCCCAATTTGCATGAAATCTATTGTGCATGTTTTTCGGACTTATTTCCATGAAAAAAAAATAAAAATTATTTATATGACCTAGATCATATATTCTTGCGGCATTTTTGTTGAAATAAATATTTAGACTGGCTAACAATAGAATACGATGAAACTAAAGATATTATTTTTCTGCATTGCTTTTACAGTTATTTCTTGCCACATGAATCAAAACATTGTTGTAGATCCTCCTTACTTTAAAAATGTCCAACCCAATGCAAAATATGTGGGGAGCGATACCTGTGCGTCTTGTCATACAGACCATGCCAAAAACTTTGAAAAATCTGCGCATGCCAGAATTGAATTGAAAGGCGTAGAAGGCGTCCATGGCACAACATGTGAAAGTTGCCACGGTCCAGGAAGCCTGCACGTTGCTGGCGGGGGCGATAAAACTAAAATTTTAACGCTTAAAAAAGACAACGAATCTTGTTTTCAATGCCATATTGACCAAAAGGCACAATTTAATTTGCAGTACCATCACCCCATCCAAGAAGGCAAAATGACGTGTACCAGCTGTCACGATCCCCATGGGCCCGATGCCAAGCCCTGGTCGGCAGTCTCCATTCGTGGCACAAATGACGTATGTGTAAGTTGCCATCGCGATAAAAAAGGCCCTTTTACCTGGGAGCATGAAGCGTTAAGCTCTTCTTGTACGGAATGCCATAACCCCCATGGCTCCATTCACCCTAAGCTTTTGGTTCAAAACGACTTAAATTTATGTTTGAAATGTCACGTTCAGCCCAACTGGCCTACAGTTGGAAAACGAAGTCATAGCGCCTTTGCACCCCGCGGCAACTGCTGGAGTGCAGGGTGCCATACGCAAGTACATGGTTCCAATTTTGATGACCATTTGAGGTACTAATGAAAAAAATAATTCCTTTTATGCTCTTGCTTTCCCCTCTTTTGGGATTTGCAAAAGATCCCGTGCTTCAATTCACCCCAGGATTTATCTTTTTTAATGTCGAAAAAGATAAACAAAAATTTGAAGAACAAAACATGACCAAAGTTTCAAATTGGGGCGTTGAAAGTTTTCAATTTTTTCCAAATGTGTTGGGAGGAAAATTTGATACGGAACTTCAAGGTAAAGCTTTAATTCCCAATAAAGACTACGATCTTTTTTTCAATATTTTCCACAAAGAAGATAAAGATTTGTTTTATATCAAAAATAAATTTCAATCTTTTACAAAGTATTATGATAATAGTGGCGGCTACTATAAAACATACACCACAGAACCCAATTCTTTTACCTTAGATAAAGACCTCAAGCTTTTTGTTTCCGACTTGTCCACAAAAATGGGGGGAAAACTTTCTGAAACCTGGTCCAGTGAATTTGAGTACGCGTATAAACATAAGTCTGGCGATTTTGCCAATTACAATTGGGCCAATGCGCAGCAAGGCGCCACACAACGTCGCATTGTCCCAGTGTACACAGAACAAAAAGGATACGATTTACACGAATTTAATCTCGCTTTTCAGAAAGCCTATGAAACTGGAAAGCTAAAACTGGAGCAAGGCTTTGTCCGGTTTCGAGATAAAACGCTGTATCAAGAAAAAAATCAAGACACGGCTGCAAAATTACAGCAACAAGATGAGGTTTTTAAAGAAAAATCTTTTACCTCTACCATTTTAGGAGAAAAAGATTTCATTTCAGACAAGCTTTTGGGGGGATTTTCGCTTCGCTATGAAAACACCTATGGCAAAGAAACAGAAAACTTGGATACGTTTGATAGCAATGGTGCTGGCACCAGTGGCAAAAACTTTATTGACGCACAAGCCAAACACACCTTGCATCAGCTCGTTTTTAGTCCTTTTATGCTCTACACGCTTGGCACAAACTGGTTTTTAAATGGCCGCGTGCGCACGGCCTATAAAAAACGTATTTCAAAAGCAACCTATCCAGAAGATACAGATACGCCGAATGGCACGGTGGATGAAACTTTTAATATGAAAAATATTGATTTTGGATGGCAAATTGGAGAACAGTTCAATTTAAATTATAAAGGGTGGAATCGATTTACTCCCTATGCCCGAGCCGAGTTTGAACAAAATGCAATTACACTTAAAGAAGATCAAACCAACCAAGAAGATTCAACCAATAACTTTTTTAGAGAGACAGACCAAACGATTCTAAAGTATTTAATGAGCGTTGGTTTTTATTCTTATCCGTTCCAGTGGCTAAAAGTCTCGGCGCAATATAATTTTAAACATGATTTAGACAAGTATAAAGATAGCAGGGAAACCGCAGCCAGTAGTTCCTCCGATAAATCTGCGTTTGTGGATGACTTAACGCAGCTCACCAACCGCTTTCATACAAATCTTGCAGTCCGCCCTTTGTCTTGGTTTCATCTCAATTTTCGCTACGAATGGTTTTCTAAAAAATATTCTATGCAAAAAGAAGGATTGGATCCGGAAAGCTCTTATTTTAATGGCATTAAACATGCCTATATTGCAACGCTTATGCCCATGAATCAGTTGACTCTGGTTGAAACCCTGGCCTTTAACAAGATTCAAACCCAAACTCCGGCAGGTGGAAATGCCACCCTTCCCATCCCCTATTTTAACAGTGATTATAAAGCCGTGCTTTCTTCTTTAAATTACGATGTGTCTTCCTCTTTCTCTTTCAAAGCAACACATAGCATCAATTGGTCTGATAATTATATTAATTTTGAAAGCCAAGCCCTTCCCAACGCCATCGATCAAAAACAACAAAGCCTAGAAGTAAAAATTGCTTGGAAACCTTCGGAGACACTGACCATTACCCCCGGCTATGGATTTGGAAAGTACGACATCGACAGTCGCAATAACATTGACGACTACGATTATCATTATGGCAATCTTTGGGTAAATTGGATCTTATAAAAAATACACCCACCAGGAATCGAACCTGGAACCTACTGATTAGAAATCAGTTGCTCTATCCAGTTGAGCTATGGGTGCATACTCAAAGTTAAAATAGCGGTAAAATTGTTTGACTGTCAACTTGTTTGAGTTCCCCAGAACGCAAATTTCGAAGTTCAATTTTTCCAATGGCCACGCGCACCAGGCGCGTTACTTTGAATCCATTGTTTTCACAAATCACACGAATTTCTCGCTTACGTCCATCTTGTAAAACAAATTTTAAAAACCGAGAGCCTTCAGGTCTTCGCCCCTCAGGATAACGTAACGCACTCCATTCGCACGAAACAGGAACGACTTTTTTCCCTTCAACAACAGCCCCCTCTTTTAGGCATTGCAGTTTCTCTTGGGTAACCGCTTGATCTACGGTCACGTCGTATGTTTTATGAATGCCGCTTGAAGGATGCGTAATTTTTTGGGTCAACGCACCATCATTGGTTAAAATCATCAGCCCTTCAGATTCAAAATCGAGCCGACCGATGGGATACACGCGTGTTTTTAAATATTTCACATGGTCTGTTAAACAAGGCCTGCCTTCAGGATCGGAAAGTGTAGAAACCGTATTTTTAGGTTTGTAAAATAAATAATAAACTTTTTCTTGTTTTTGAGCGCCATACGCCTTTCCTACGACCTGAATTTCATCGGATCTGGGATCTACCTTTACACCCATCTGGGTAATCACTTTACCATTTACACGCACTTTTCCTTCTTGGATCAAGATTTCAGCGCGTCTTCGGCTGCAGACACCCAAGTCTGCAATTGCTTTTTGAAGTCGAACAGGTTTGTTTTTTTGCATGCCTCTATATATCATAGATTTTGCATAAAAAAAGCGCTATATTGAAGATACCTTTTCATGAGAGATGCATTTACACAAAAGGAATGTTTACTCATCCAAAAGTTAAATACCCCTCAAAAAGTTCAAAATTTTCTCTATCAGCTTCCTTATAATCCCAAAGATACCCTTTTTTCATTTCGAAACGTTGCGCGTCATCATAAAGCACATTGTCTGGAAGGTGCCTTGTTTACAGCCTGTATTCTAGAGCAACACGGCTATCCCCCGCTACTTTTAGACCTGGAATCCAAAGACAAAATTGATCATGTGCTTTTTCTGTTTCAAAAAAAGGGTCTCTATGGAACGGTTGGCGTATCCAAAGACATTGGGCTTCATGGCAGACGCCCCATTTTTAAAACACTCCATGATTTGGTTTCAAGCTACTTTGAAGCCTATATTAATGAAGAAGCCTGCATTACAGCCTATGCAACGTATGATTTACGCGATTTAAAAAATTATGATTGGCGTTTTCAAAAGAAAAATTGCAAAAAAGTGGAACAAACTTTAATTGATTTACCCCATACCCCCTTTCATTTTAAAAACGAAAAATACAAAAAAGAACTTGAAAGATACAGGCAATACTGCCAAAGGTATGCCCATGAAAAAGAATTTCCCATGGACTATTGGAAAGATCAGCATACGTGGTGGTAAATGAAAAAATTGATTTTGGCATCTGCATCACCCAGACGAAAAGAACTGCTTCACGAAGCTGGCTACTTCTTTGAAATTCGAAAAAGCTTGATTCAAGAAACATTAAACCCAAACCTTTCGCCTAAAGAAAATGCCATAGCCCTTGCAAAACAAAAAGCATTCGATGTTTCTCAACGAAACCAAGGCATTATCTTAGCAGCAGATACCTTGGTTGTGGTTCAAAACCATGTCTTAGGAAAACCCAAAGATCTTAAAGAAGCCTGCCATATGCTTAGCCTTTTATCTGGGAATACACAGGAAGTGATTACTGGATTTTGCGTGTTCGATACCGATACCCAAAATTCTGTGTGTAACGCTGTTTCCACAAAAATTATATTTCGAAAACTAACGGAAGAAGAAATTAAAAACTACGTTGAAACTGAAAAGCCGCTCGACAAAGCCGGCGCCTATGCCATTCAAGAAAAAGGAGATGCTTTTATTGAAAAAATGGAAGGATCAGTTTCAAATGTTGTGGGGTTACCGATGGAAGAAGTCGGAAAGATATTAGAAACGTTTGGGATCCTTCGCGGGGGATGACTAACCTACATTTTTTAAAAGTTCGGCCACGTATTGCTCAATACCCGCTTCAAGCGACGTAAAACTTTTTGTATAGCCCTGCTGCTTCAGGTTTTCCATACGAGCTTCTGTAAAATATTGGTACTTATCTCGAATTTCAATGGGCGTATCGATAAATTCTACATTTTCTTTTTTGCCTAACGCATGAAACACACCCCGAACCAAATCTAAAAAGCTTCGGGCCTGGCCTGTTCCTAAATTATAAATGCCTCTTTGAATGGGCTTTTGATATGCAAAGTTTAAAACATCAATGACATCGCCTACAAAAACAAAGTCTCTTTGTTGCTCGCCATCTGAAATTCCAGCTCGATGGCTTTTAAAAAGTCTCACAAAGCCTTTGGCGCGAATTTGATCAAAAGATTTCAGGATCACAGAAGACATATTATTTTTATGGCGCTCGCCGAAGCCATACACATTAAAAAATTTAAACCCAGACCAAGTCGGTGGATGGTTTCCCTTTTTTTCTTGATCCAAAGCCCACAAATCAAAATCTTGTTTGGATCTGCCATAGGGATTCAATGGCTTTAATTTTGGAATGAGGTCTTCATTGTCATCGTACCCCAATTCCCCCTCCCCATACGTTGCAGCAGAACTGGCATACACCAAGGGGGTTTGATGCTTTGCGGCATAGGCCCAAATCTTTTTTGTATATTCTAAATTGATTTGCGTCAGATAATCCACATCCATTTCTGTGGTATCGGTACACGCCCCCAAGTGGATGATGGCAGACAATTTCGGTTGGTTTTTGGTCAACCACGTAAAAAGATCGTCCCGATCAACGATGGTTTGAAAAGGAATGCGCGCATGCTCTCTTCGCTCTTTAAAATAAGATGCTTTATCCACAGAAATAACGTGATGGTTAGACAAAGCAGCTTCCACAAACCTGGCACCAATAAACCCAGCCGCGCCAGTAACTAAGATTTGTTCCTTTGACAACATTTGCTTTTTATAACAAAATTCACGCATGAAATCCAAGCTTAAATTTTTGGCATTTGGCAGCGCATTGATCGTCCTTTTATATACCCTGGCCCAGCTTCCCACCCATACCAAGGTGGGGATTAACTTCGAACTCCATGAAGAAACGCTTCCCCTTTATATGAAAGCCACAAATTTTCTCTCCCGCCATTTTGAAACCAAAAGGCTGGCTTTAAAGATTATTGGAGATTTAAAATCCCCCAAAGACAAAGTCCAAGCCATCTATGAATGGACCACAAAAAACATTCACCCCACACCCAAAGGGTTTACAATTGTAGATGACCACCCGCTCCACATTGCCATTCGCGGCTATGGTGAACCCGATCAAATGAATGATCTTTTTTCATTGCTGTGTACCTATGCAGGCGTGGATGCTTTCTTTTACGATTTTAAACCCAAAGCTGCCTATTCTTTGGCTTTTGTAAAATTAGATGGCGCATGGCGTGTTTTTGATATCCCGAAAAAAATACAATTTCCAAATATAGATACCCCGCTTTCGCGGGGTATGACATACAAAAATCTCTTAGATGGATTTCAGCCCTTACCCCATCATTTGGATCGAAATAAAAAACAAAAACCTATCGATCGACTGATTTTATTTTTCTTTTGATGCGGCAACAAAATCTCCACCTGCTATTTAGTAAGCATTTGACAAGAAGTGCCATATATGGCACTATTAACAAGTGAAGGTTCTTAGAACGGAGGAGTTCAACATCTGGTTTTCAAAATGCTCGATCAAGGAACAAGCGCTTATTGACGCCAGGGTTTCTCGAATTGAAGCGTTTGATCACTTTGGAAACTGGAAATACCTAAATGATGGCGTAGCAGAGCTTAAATGGAAAAGTGGATTAAGAATATATTTTGCGCGCGTCGGACAGAAAATTATTTTACTTTTAAATGGAGGAAAGAAAAATGCCCAAAAAAAAGATATTCAAAAAGCAAAGAACATCTTACAGCGATATGCCAGTATTTAAACTTAAGAAAATTGGGAAGTTAAGTGAATTTCAAGCAACAAAAAGAGTTAGAGATAAAAAATATATTTCAAAAGCTTTATGGGAATGCTTAAAAACAGATGACCCAGAGGGATTCAAAGAAATTCTAAAGGCTCACTTAGAATTAAGGAATAAAGAAGATATCCAGAAGAAAACAGGCATATCTAGAAGAACACTTTATCGAATGCTGTCAAAAAAAGGAAATCCAACGCTTCAAAATATCTCTAGGATTGTATACAAACTTTGCGCTTAAAAATAGCTGTCTGGAATATACACTCCCGTTATCCTGCGCCTGAAGGATCTCAGCGGATTACAGGATAAAGTAGCGCATACTTGAACGGACTATGACGTGTGGACATCGACTTGAAAAAATATCGATTTGAAAAAAGTTCAAATAGACACCAATATTTTTTCTTAAAAAACATCGGTATCCAAAAATATTGACTCGGAAATTTACAACTTTTTCAAAAAATTTCAGCTCGGTCTCAGGATGACATCGTTTAGTCATTTTGAAGCGAAGTCGAAGAATCTCAGGCTTTAACTGATAGAAGTAGTGGGCATCTGTTTCGTTCCAAAAAAAGCGGTTATCGACACTTTATAAGATAAAAATAGACAGAACAGTTAGAGATATGATCTTTCCGATTTAAACAAGCTATGAACTCCTCTTTAAATCCATTATATTTGTCGCCTAAATAGTTTTGTAATCCTTTCATTCTCTCAAGCCTGTTTTCCCAGGCTTCTATTACATCTTTAGAGAGTTTTCCATTCTGTGATAGCTCTTTATCTTCTAACAAAATCCTCTGTTTTAATTTTAAGGAGAGTGCGTTTATGGCTTTTTCAAAATTTTTCCCCATATTAAAATCGTACAGATTTTTATCAAATAAGAGTTGATAAAAACTCTGAATAGCAGATTGTGTCTGTATAGATAAGGGAGAATGGTTTAATAACCCGCTCATTTCGGTAACCGCTAACCATCCTCCAGGTTTTAAATGTTTAAGCCAGCTTTTAAGGGGTTGTTCAACATGTGGGAAGTATGCTGTAGTAAAGCTACACCAAATGCCATTAACTTTAGGAAGGTCTAACTTTGATAAATCGGCAATGTTAGCCTCAATAAATTTTGAATTTAAAATATTTTTCTTCCGTGCTTGCTCAAGAAGTTCACTATCTTGATCAATTCCAATTACACTTGCTCCTCGCTGCGACAAAAGAGCTGTTTGATCGCCAATACCACAGCCCAAATC